>ERZ779895.1163-NODE-1163-length-30537-cov-4.557608_pt1 | contig 30537 bp, 28 predicted proteins | sample MGYA00511093_ERZ779895 | MGnify/ENA primary metagenome ERZ779895 (study PRJEB29588, sample SAMEA2142970) | human gut metagenome | biome: human gut; feature: human-associated habitat; material: faeces | place: Denmark | collected 2008/2010 ... | reverse complement strand
CATCTCATGCCGACGGTCTCAAGTCCGCCCGTCGTGCGCAGCGGTACGCAGGGCTTTTTCTTCAGGATCATCGTCAGCGGGCCGGGCCAGAAGCGCTCGGCGAGCCGGTAGGCTGCCTCCGGCACATCCTCACAATAGCGCGTGAGCCAGCTTGCGTCGGGAATGTGCAGGATAAGGGGGTTATCCTGCGGGCGGCCCTTGGCTTCGAAAATATGCAGCACGGCATTTTCGTCAAGTCCGTTCGCACCGAGGCCGTACACCGTCTCCGTCGGGATCGCCAGAAGCCCCCCGCGGCGCAGGATATCCGCCGCCTGCGCGATGCGCTCTTTATCCTCCACCGTGCGGAAGGTAAACCATTTTGTCTCCAATGTTCTCTCTTCTTTCTTAAGCTTCGCTGCTCTCGCGCAGCTTTTCCGCCTGCTCCTGCATCGTCAGTGCGTCGATGATGGGGTCAAGATCGCCGTTCATCACGGCGCTGATGTTGAAATTCTTATTCTCGCCTGTCAGCCGGTGGTCGGTCACACGGTTCTGTGGGAAGTTGTAGGTGCGGATGCGCTCGTTTCGCATGCCGCTGCCGACCTGCGCGCGGCGCTCGCTCGTGATCGCGCCCTCCACGCGCTCGCGCTCAGCTTCGTAGAGCTTGCTTGCGAGCATCGCCATACACTTGGCGCGGTTCTGGAGCTGGGAGCGTTCCTCCTGACACGAGACGACGATGCCCGTCGGCTTGTGGATGAGGCGCACGGCAGAGCTCGTCTTATTGACGTGCTGGCCGCCCGCGCCGGACGCGCGATAGACCTGCATTTCGATGTCCTCGGGACGAAGGTCAACGTCGACCTCCTCCATCTCTGGCAGCACCGCGACCGTCGCGGTCGAGGTGTGCACGCGCCCGCCGGACTCGGTTTCCGGCACGCGCTGGACGCGGTGGACGCCGGATTCAAACTTGAAGCGCGAATACGCCCCATCGCCGCTGACAATAAAGTCAGCTTCCTTTACACCGCCCAGCTCCGTGTCGTTGTAGTTCAAAAGCTCCACACGATAGCCGCGCTTTTCCGCGTACATCGCATACATGCGGTAGAGGTCGGCGGCAAAAAGCGCGCTCTCCTCCCCGCCCACACCGCCGCGGATCTCGACGATGACGTTCTTGTCGTCGTTCGGGTCGCGCGGCAGCAGCAGCACGCGCAGCTCGTCGAAAAGGCGCTCTTTTTCCGCCTTGGCTGCGTTCAATTCCTCCTGCGCCATGTCCCTGAGCTCCGGGTCGCCCGTCAGCTCGAGCGCCTGGGCGATGTCGTCCTCACACTTCAGGTACGCGCGATAGGCCGCGACCACAGCTTCAAGTTCCTTCTGCTCACGCGTGAGCGCGCGCAGCTTCTTTGGGTCAGCGTAAATTTCCGGCACTTCGAGCAGCTCGCCGATCTCGTCATAGCGGCGCGCGAGCTGTTTGAGCTTTTCCCACATCAGGCCTTGTCCTCCGCAATGAAGTCAGAGCAGGCCTTGACGAACTGGTCGCGCCAGAAGTGGTAGCCCGCGGAATCGGGGCAGAGCGAGACCTCCGCCACGTGCGGTGTCTGCAAATAGAGATCCATCTGGCGGAACACGTCCTTATAGTCCTGTTCGCTCTTGTGCGTGATGAGGTACGCTGCGTTCTGGATCTCATAGCCGCGGCGCTTCAAAAAACCGCGGATCACGCTCGAGCAGCGACCCGCCCACACGGGCGTGCCGAGAATAACGAGCTTGTAATCCGAGAGCGGACGCGCGCACTTCGGGCGCGAAACGGCGCTCGTGCGCTTGTGCATCGCATCGAAGCAGCAGCGAAGATACCCCATTGTGCCGCCGCGGTCGATCTTGTCGCGGATCTCCAGGCATTCGCAGCCCAGTGCCTCAGCGACTTCCTCCATGGCTTTTTTTGTGTTTCCCGTGCGGGAATAGTAAAGGCATAAAATGTTATCGTTCATACTCAGTTTCCTCTCAGCAGGAGCCAACCGGTGGCAAAGGCCTCCCGCACATAGTAGTTGAGCTGCAAAGCATCGTAATACGCGCTGCGCGGCAGCGTCGCCGCCACACCGCAGGCCCATGGCACACCGGCAATTCGTCCGGCTCTATAAATATGATAGTCATTTGTCACATAGGCAAACGTCCCCGCTGTATCAAGACCGTTTTCTGCCATGATCGCGTAGCTGAAATCAAAATTCTCCTGCGTGCTGGTGGACTTGTCCTCGCGGTAGATGCGGCTCTCGTCCACGCCGTGGGCGATGAGCCAGTCCGCCATGCAATCGGCCTCGGAAATATCCTCTCCCGGCCCCTGTCCGCCTGAGCAGATGATGGGAATATCCGGCTTGTCGGCGATGAAATCGAGCGCCGCACGCAATCTTGACGAGAGCATCAGCGACGGCGTCGTGCCGTTCACGCCCGCGCCCAAAATGATAACGCACTGCGCGTCTTCCGCGCGCCCGTCCGTGTGCGCATCGCGAATAACGAGCGATTCAAGATACCCGAATGCGACAAGGCCTAGGCACACGAGCACGAGCAGAACACACTGCCCCCACTTTGCCCACGCGCGCTCAGAATACTGCGCAAGCAGCGCGAAGACGATCAAAAGCGCCGTCAGACACCAGAACAGGAGTCCTGCAAAGCGCACGCCGGGCACGGCCCGGCAAGTCGCGCCGAGCACGGCACAGACCGCTGCCGCCGTCCACAGTCTTTTTTGTCTCTTCATGGTGCGTTCCTCATTCGCCCGCCTGCTCGGCGAGCGTCTCCCACTTTTCCATCAGCACGCCGAGCGTCTCCTCGGCCGCTTCCTTTTCTTTGTAAATTTCGCTGTAGCGCTCATAGTCGCTTCCGGCCTCTTCAAGCCGCTGCTCGATCTCGGCGATGGCCGCTTCCTGCGCCGAAATTTCCTTTTCACAGATGGTGAGCTGCCGCCGCGCCTGCTGGGCAGAGCGGTTCGGCTTCGGTTTTTCTGTAATGGTCTTTTCCTTTATAGCCTTTGGTGTATGGTCGATCTTGTTCTGTGCCTCCAGCGCCTTGACCTGCCGGTAGCGGGCAAAGCCCATCGGATAGTCCGTGATGACGCCATTCTCCAGTTCCCACACGCGCGTTGCAAAGCGGTTGATAAAATAGCGGTCGTGGCTCACGAACAGGAGCGTCCCGTCGTAGCTCTCCACCGCCTCCTCGATCCACTCGCGGGACGCGATATCGAGGTGGTTCGTCGGCTCGTCAAGAATGAGAAGGTTCACTTCCTCGTCCATCAGAATGCAGAGCTTCAATCGGCTCAGCTCACCGCCGGAGAGCACGCTCACGCTCTTAAAAACGTCCTCGCCCGTAAAGTGGAAGGCAGCGAGCCGGTCGCGTGCCGTCTGCGGCGTGATGTTGCGCTTGGAGTAGAGCATCGTGTCGACCAGGTTCCGCTCCGGCACGTCGAACGTGACGATCTGCGGCAGGTACGCCGTTCTGACCGAGGGCCCGAATTTGATCTTGCCCTCGTCGGGATACTCCTCTTCCATGAGCATCTTGATAAGCGTTGACTTGCCCGTGCCATTGTCGCCGATGAGCGCGATGCGCTCGCCGCCGCGCACCTGCAAGTCAACATCGTGGAAGAGTACGCGGTCGCCAAAGCTCTTTTTGAGCTTTCTGAGCGCAAACACCTCGTCGCCGTAGAATTCCTGCGACTTGAACTGTACGTTGAGCGCCCGTTCCTTCGTAGGCTTGTCCGTCGTGCGCATGCGCTCAATGCGCTTTTCCATCGACAGCGCACGGCGGTAGGTCTTGTCCATACCCTTGAAGGCGAACATGCGCAGCTGCTCGGCGCTCTTTTCAAGCTGAGCGATCTTGGCCTGTTCCTTTTCGTATTGGCGCATTTTTTCGAGATAGCGCCGCTCCTTTTCCACCGCGTAGAAGCTGTAGTTGCCGCTGTAGAACTCCGCCTTGCCGTCGAGCACCTCGATGACGCGGGTGATGGTGCGATCCAAAAAGTAGCGGTCATGCGAGATGGCCACGACCGTACCCTTAAAGGTGGAAAGGTACTGCTCCAGCCATTCGATGGCGTGCAGATCGAGGTGGTTCGTCGGCTCGTCGAGCATCAGAATGTCCGTGTCCTCCAAAATCAGGCGGCCGAGGTTCACGCGCGTCTTTTCGCCGCCCGAGAGTGTGTCGAACAGGCGCTCGCGCATCTCCGGCGGAATGGAAAGGCCGTTTGCGACCTTGTTGATGGGCGTTTCCGTGTCGTACCCGCCAAGGCCCTCGAACTTTGCAGAAAGCTCTCCGTAGCGGCGCAGCGTTTCCTCGCTCTCGTCGCCGTTTGCCATCTTCTCGGAGAGGGCGTTCATCTCGTCCTCCAACCGCTGCATGCGCGAAAAGGCGCTCTTGAGCACATCCTCGACCGTGTAGCCCTCGGGATACACGGGGATCTGCGAAATGAGGCCGAGCCTGCGGCCCGAGGCGATGCTCACCTCGCCCGCGTCATAATCAAGCTCCCCCGTCAGGATACGAAAGAGCGTTGTCTTGCCCGCGCCGTTTTTGCCGAGCAAGCCCACGCGCTCGCCGGTATTGACCTGAAAGGTGATGCCGTCCAATATTTTCTTTTCGAGATCAAAGGACTTGACAAGTCCCGATACGCTGATGTCGATCATGCCTTGGTCAGCTCTTCCACGATGGTCTCAAAGTGCATGGAGTGCGAGGCCTTGACGAGCATCGCCGTATCCGCCGCGAACGCCGCCTTGATGGCGTCCATCGCCTCCTCCACGCTCTGAAACCACTGCACAGAGCCGTTCCCTTCTAAATAGTTTTTTGCCCGTGCACCGATCGCGATCACCGTGTCGATGCCCAGTTCCTTTGTGAGCTCGCCGATCTCGCGGTGCGCGCTCTCGGTGAGGTCGCCGAGCTCGGCCATGTCGCCGATGACGGCGGCTTTTTTGCCGCTGCTCGCCGCTAAAACGTGCAGCGACGCCGCCATCGACTGGGGCCCCGCGTTGTAGCAGTCGTCGAGCAGGCGGCGATTTTCGGAAAGCGCGATGACGTGCATGCGCGAGCCTGCCGGTTCATAGGCCGCAACACCGCGCTCAATCTCTTCCTTCGTTTCGCCAAGGTACTCGCCGATGGCCGCGGCCATCGCCGCGGCGTAGACCATGTGCTTGCCCGGCGCGGGGATCGCGAGCGCGTAGCGCTCCTTCTCCGTCGTCACAACGCAGCGGATACCGTCGATGCCGAGGTCTTCGACCTCGCTCACGCGGACATTGCAGTGCGCAGACAAGCCGCATCGCAGAATGTTCTGCGGCAGCGTGACGGTATCGAGCAGCTCGTCGTCGCCGTTTAAGACGGCGAGGCCGTCCTTTTTGAGGTTTTCGAAGATCTCGCACTTGGCCTTCAGAATATTTTCGCGCGACCCGAGATATTCAATGTGCATATCGCCGACGTTCGTGATAACGGCGATGTCGGGCTTCACCATCTCGCCGAGGTAGCGGATCTGCCCTGCGCGATCCATGCCCGTTTCGATGACCGCCGATCGATGCTTGGAGGAAAGCCCCAGCAGCGTCTGCGGCGTGCCGATCTCGTTATTGAAGTTCGCGGCGGTCTTGAGCGTGTTGAACTTCACACCCAGCACCGAGGCGATCATTTCCTTCGTCGTTGTCTTGCCGACGCTGCCCGTCACCTGCACAAAGGGGATCGTGAACCGCGCGCGATACCACGCGGCAAGATCCTTGAGCGCAAGCAGCGTGTCAGGCACCTTGATGTAAAACTTTCCGGGCAGCAGCGTTTCCGGCACGCGGGCGCACAGACAGCCCTCCGCGCCCGCGGAAAGCGCCTTTTCGATATAGTCATGCCCGTCGAAGCGCTCGCCGACGAGCGGCAGAAAGACTTCGCCCGCTTTGACGGTACGGCTGTCGGTATTCACACCGAAGATCTTCGCCGCCGCATCGCCCTGCAAAAGCTTGCCGCCGGTCGCCGCGAGCAGCTCTTTTACCGTGATGGCCTCCATTTACAGTCCTCTCTTCTGCTTCAGCGACTCTTCGACGATCTTCTCGCACAGCTCTTCGTAGCCGATGCCGACCGCCGCCGCCTCCTGCGGGAGGAGGCTCGTCTTCGTCATGCCGGGCAGGGTGTTGATCTCAAGGAAATAGGGCGTGCCGTCGGGTGTAACGATGAAGTCCGCGCGGGAATAAACGCTCAGTCCGATCAGGCGGTAGACCGTTTCGGTCGCGGTGCGCACGCGCATTTCCCAATCCTCGGGAATGGGAGAGGGGCAGATCTCCTCCGCCGCGCCCGCCTGATATTTGTTGGCATAGTCATAAAAGTCCGTCTTCGGAATGATCTCGATGGACGGCAGCGCCTTGCCCGCGATGATGCCGACCTGAATCTCGCGGCCGGAGATGTACTGCTCGAGCACGACCTGCGCGCCGAATTGCAGGCACGCTTCGAGCGCCACCTTCAGCTCCGCGCCCGTGTGCGCGATGGAAACGCCGACGGACGAACCATTGGCCACGGGTTTCACGACGCAGGGAAGCTTCGTTTCGGAAACGAGCTTGCCGATCTCATCCGCCGTATAGCGCACCGTGCGCCACTGCGGCGTGATGACATATTCCGACACCAGACGCTTGGTAAGATCCTTATCCATTGCGATGGCGCTTGAGAGATAGCCCGCGCCGGTATAGGGAATGCCGAGCAGGTCAAACGCCGCCTGCACGCGGCCGTCCTCGCCGCAGGTGCCGTGCAGGGCAAGAAATACAATGTCCGCCTTGGCGCATACATCGAGCACACCCGTGCCGAACATGCTGCGGCTCTGATCCTTGCGGCTTGCGCGCACGGCGGCAAGATCCGGCTCCGCCTCAGCGACGGAATAGTCGCCGCAGAAGCCGTCCGGCGCATCAAAAACGTCGTCAAGCTTGCCCTCATAGTCCTCAAAGCCCAGGAACATATCCACTAAGATTGCCTGATGGCCGCGAGAACGCAGCGCACGGCAGATCTTGTTGCCGCTCGAGAGCGAAACATTTCGCTCCATGCTCAGTCCACCCGCTAAAACAACGATACGCATATCGTTTTCCTCCTTATTTCTGAAAGGGGCATCACCGCCCCCCGTTTATCCATACTATACTAATGTACACTTTACCACAGCTTTTTCCCAATTACAAGCAAAAGAGAACGGTCAAAAACCGTTCTCTTTTGTTTGCTTTTCCTTGTTTTCCTCAGCCGAAGAGCCCGGAAAGAAGCCCGCCCTTTTCATTGCGGTCATTCCTGAGCGTCATCGCCGCGCTGAGCATTTCCGCCGCCTGTGCGCGCGTCACGCCCGAGCGCATCTCGTCGGCAGAAAAGCGCCCGCTCTCGATGATGCTGACGGACTGTAAATTCGCCACTGCCTGCGCGCACCAGGCATTCTCTGCGTCCTGCGCGTCGTAATCCGAGAGGTCAACGTCCGTCACGCGGAGCAGCCGGTTCAGAACGACCGCCGCCTCGTTGAGCGTGATCAGATCACCTGCGCGGAAGGCAGCGCCCTCCGCCGTGCTGACGCCGGACACCACTCCCGCGTTCAGCGCGCTCACGGCATAGCCCTTTGCCCAGGAGGGAATGCTTGCATCGTCGCAAAAGCCGGTCATCTGCACTTCTTCCGCGCTCACGTCCATCGCCGAAAGCGCCATGGCGATAAATTCACCGCGCGAGAGCGTGCGCTCCGGCTCAAAGAAATAGCTGCCGCCGAGCCTTGCCCCCGTAAAAACATCGTGCTCAGCAAGATCGACCGCCGCCGTGTGCGCGCGGTTGCCGGCCATGTCGGCATAGCAGACGCCGCTATTCGCCTTTTCGATCGTAACGCTCACCGTTGCCGGAAGCGACGTGTTGCCGTAGGCATCGCTCGCCGTATAGGTGAAGCTGTCGCTCCCGAGCTTGCCATGCGGCGTATAGACAAAGCCGAGGCCGTCCTCTGTCAGCGTAACGGTTCCCTTCTTTGCCTCCTGCGCAATGGCAAAGGTGATCTCGTCGCCCTCGTTGTCCACAGCGCGGAACACGCCTTCATACGCAACGCCGCGGAAGACCCTGATCGCCATATTTTCCGCTACCGGCGCGCCCTCGACGGCCTTCACCTCTTCCTTCCCCTTGCCAAAGATCGCCGAAGCACTCTGTACCGGCACAAGGGTCAAAAGCAGCAGCGCCATCACAAACGGCAGCGCGCGCCACAGCTCTTTTCGCTTTTCCATATTAAAAAAATCTCCTTCCTGTTGTTTCTTCTGCGGTTATTGTTTGCCAACGGGCAAAAAGTATGCAAAACCGCACGCTTTTGCGGCGCCGGATCGCCGCATTTTCTTTTCCTCTTGCCTGCGCGGAAAAATGCAGAGAATTTTTCAAAAATCTATTGACTTTTCCAATGCCAGCAGGTATACTTGGACAGCCGCTTTGAATGGGCATAAAGTTTCGAAGGCTTTCGAGGCTTTTCGAACGCCCCCGACAGCGAGTCCGTAATTAAGGAAAGAGGTGCAAGCAATGCAAGCGATCATCGTTACCGGCGGTAAGCAGTACGTGGTGAACGAGGGCGACACCCTGTTCATCGAGAAGCTCCCCGTCGAGGCGGGCGACGCCGTTACCTTCGATCAGGTTCTGGCGATCGTCGACGGCGAAAACACCAAGTTCGGCACTCCCGTGGTGGAGGGTGCGAAGGTGGAGGCCACCGTCGTCAAGAACGGCAAGGGCAAGAAGGTCCGCGTCTACAAGTACAAGGCCAAGAAGGGCTATCACAAGCGTCAGGGTCATCGTCAGCCTTATACCAAGGTTGAGATCGGCAAGATCTCCGTCTAAGGCATGACCACTGTTACATTCCTCACCGAAGGAAAACGCATCATCGGTTTTGATGCCAAGGGACACAGCGGTTACAGCGAAGCAGGATCCGACATCGTCTGCGCGGCGATCACAAGCGCGGTTCGCCTTGTGGAAAGCACCGTGAACGATGTGCTCGGTCTTGCCGCCTCCGTCAAAGTCCATGAACGCTCCGGCGCTGTGGAATTCCGGCTCCCCGGCGGTCTCTCCGCTGCGAACGAGAGCACCTGTCAGGCTCTTTTAACGGGTTTGATGCTGCTCTTTTCCGAGCTGCACAGCGAATATCCGGATAATATCGAAGTCATGGAAGCGTAAGCTTCCTGTTCCGATCATCTTACAGAAAGGATGGCAAATCACCATGCTGAACATCGGTCTTCAGTTTTTCGCCCACAAGAAGGGCGGCGGCTCCACGAAGAACGGCCGTGACTCTAACGCCAAGCGCCTTGGCCCCAAGCGCGCTGACGGTCAGTTCGTTCTCGCCGGCAACATTCTTGTGCGCCAGCGCGGCACCCACATCCATCCGGGCGTCAATGTCGGTATCGGCTCTGACGATACTCTCTACGCCAAGGAGAGCGGCGTGCTCCGTTTCGAGCGTCTCGGCAAGGATCGTAAGCAGGCTTCTGTTTACCCCGCTGAGTAATTGCACAACGAAAAGCCCTGAGCGAATGCTCGGGGCTTTTTTTCTTACTTTTTCCGCAGGAGGTTTCCCCCATGCTCAAAGCAGTCCTCATGGACATCGACGACACGCTGCTCGATTTCGGCAAGTGCGCCGAGCAGGCCATGCGCATCGGCTTTGCCGAGCGCGGCTTACCCTTCGACAATTCCACCTACGCGGTGTTCACGCGCATCAACGATGTGCTCTGGCAGCAGATCGAGCGCGGCGAGCTCACCACGCAGCAGCTTTTTGAGTTCCGCTGGAACCGCATCTTCGAAGCCATCGGCATTGAGGCCGACGGCGCCGCGTTCGAAAAACGGTTTTTGGACCTTCTCTACGAGACGGCCATCCCCGTCGACGGCGCGGACGAGATCTGCCGCTATCTCAAGGGAAAGTACATTCTCTGCGCGGCGAGCAACGCCTTCCACGACCAGCAGCTCAACCGCCTCTCTATGTCGGGCCTTCTCCCCTACTTTGACCATGTATTTGTTTCGGAGTCGCTCGGCTACCGCAAGCCCGAGAAGGCGTTTTTCGACGCCTGCCGCGCTTTTCTTCCCGATGTTGCCGCGGACGAGTGCGTGATGATCGGCGACTCGCTGACCGCCGACATCGCCGGCGGCAAAAACGCGGGCATGAAAACGATCTGGTACAACCACGCACACCGCCCCGTTCCGGAGCATTGCGCAGCCGACCAGATCGTCGATTTGCTCTCTCAAATTAAAGATATTCTCTGACTCAGGAGATCATTTCCGCGCCGACGGTGTATTCCCAGCCGTTATCGCCGCGGGAGGCCGCACACTTCGTAAAGTAATACGCGCCGAGCGGCGAGCGCCACTTTTCAGCGCTGAAGCAGACAGACGCGCCGTTGTCCTGCGTCTCCTCCGGCGTGATGGTGAAGAGCAGACCATTCGTGAACGAATAGGCCGTACTACCGCCCTCCAGCTTTTCACCCGTGAGATAGCCCTCCTCGCGCAGCTCATCGAATGTCATCGTCAAGCCCTGTACGCCGTGCTTCTGTGCGAACACATAGGCGACCGCCGCCTTTTCGCCCGCGGTCAGCCCGCCGGGCGCCTTGCTCAGATCCACGCTCACGATCTCCGCGCCGCCGTTGAGCCCCGTGTCCTTGTTCCACAGGTCCTCCAGCACCTGCAAGTAGAGGCCGCAGAGATCATAGCGCGCATTGTCCTCGCGTGAAAGCGATACGGCCACCACCTGAGAGAACTTCGCGGGATACGTCTCCTGCACGCCGCCGGTGTACCAGACCTCGGCGGTCATGCCGCTCTCGAGTTCGGCAGCGGACACGCTGCTGCCGTCTAAATACAGCGTCACGCCGTCGAGCGGCAGGGTATAGATTTCCGTCTCCCCTGCCAAAACAAGTATGCCGCCTTCCCCGCTGCCCACCACGCGCAGCGTCATCGTGTCTGCGCCCGCGTACTGCGGCTCTATCTCTACGTCGTCATTTTCATTCTCCCGGCCGTCCTTCGTGCAGGCCAGAAGCGCCGCTGTCACGGCGACGACCATCATCAGCATAATCAGTCTTTTCAAGTGTTCCGCTTCCTTTCCGGTTTGTATCGTTTCCTTTGACGGAAGCGGAAAAGCAAAAGTTCCCGATTTTTCTCCACATTTTCTTTTTTGTGAAATGTTTCGTTTTTCTTGACGAATCGTCAAAAAACGGGTACACTATTTGTTCAGGAATAACAAGATTTCAAGGAGGTGCCAACATGGCAGCATCTTTTATTGATAAGGCGCGCATTTTCTGCCGCGCCGGTAAGGGCGGCAACGGTGCGGTGGCGTTCCACCGCGAAAAATATGTCTCCGCGGGCGGCCCCGACGGCGGTGACGGCGGCAACGGCGGCAGCATCGTCCTCGTCGTCGACGACAACATGTCGACACTGATGGACTTCCGCTACAAGCGCAAATACGTCGCCGAGACCGGCATGGACGGTCAGGGCGCGCGCAAATACGGCAAGCAGGGCAAGGATCTCACGATCCGTGTGCCCCGCGGCACCGTCGTGCGCGACGCGGAATCGAACGAGATCATCAAGGATATGTCCGACTCCGAGCCGTTCATTCTCTGCCGCGGCGGCAAGGGCGGCTGGGGCAACGCCCACTTCGCAACGCCGACCCGTCAGGCCCCGCGCTTTGCCAAATCCGGTCTTGAGGGTGAGGAGCACGACGTCATTCTCGAGCTGAAGCTGCTTGCGGACGTTGGTCTCATCGGCTTCCCGAACGTCGGCAAGTCGACGCTTCTCTCCGTCGTATCCAAAGCGCGTCCTAAGATCGCGAACTACCACTTCACCACCCTCTACCCCAACCTCGGCGTCGTGTACGTCGACGAGGGCGTTTCCTTCGTCATGGCCGATATCCCCGGCATCATCGAGGGTGCGGCTGAGGGCGCGGGTCTCGGTCACGATTTCCTGCGACACATCGACCGCTGCCGCCTGCTCGTCCACGTGGTCGATGTTTCCGGCAGCGAGGGGCGTGACCCCGTCGCGGACTTCGATGCGATCAACGCAGAGCTTTCGCAGTATTCCCCCGACCTTGCCACCCGCCCGCAGATCGTCGTCGCGAACAAGACCGACATCATGGAGGACGAAAGCCTGCTGGAGGCCTTGCGTGCGCACGTCGAGCCGCTGGGCTATCCCCTCTTCGCCCTGTCCGCCGCGTCGCACACCGGCACACGCGAGCTTGTGCTCAAGATCGCCGAAAAGCTCTCCACACTCCCGCCCGTCACGGTCTATGAGCCCGAGTACGTTCCCAAGCCCGTGAAGATCGACGCGAGCGAGCCGCTCAAGATCACCGTCGAAGACAACACCTACATTGTCGAGGGCAAGTGGCTTGAGAGACTCATGAACAACGTCAACTTCGGCGACTACGAAAGCCGCATGTTCTTCGACAAGATGCTGCGCGAGAACGGCGTTTTCCAGCAGCTTGAGGATCTCGGCATCAAAGATGGCGATATTGTCAGCATGTACGAGCTGGAATTCGAGTATCAGCACTAAATTCTACCCGCGGGAGATGATCTCATGTCCGTCAGTCTGTGCGAGGACTGCGTTTATTACAGCTACGATGAAGAGTCCGACAGCTACTACTGTGACGAGCAACTCGATGAGGACGAGATGGCGTCGTTCCTGCGCGGCAAGCTGACCGCCTGCCCCTTCTACCATCCGGGACAGAGCGACTATTACCTCGCGGGAAAACAGTAACGCATCATAACGAAAAAGGAACGCACTTTTTTGAGTGCGTTCCTTTTTTATCCCTTGTCGTGCGAGCAGAAATCGTCCTCCGCTGAAGGGGTTCACTCCCTTGCGCCGGGCAGAAAGCGCTGCTCGACTTCTTCCGCGCTCATCTGCCCGCCGGAGAGCTCCGTGAGCGCGGCGGAGAATGCCTCCACCTTCCCCACGGGCAGCAAGAAGCTCAGCGTCACCGCCGCGCCGTAGTCGCTTGACTCGATGCGGCCCTCGTGATCTTCAATAAGCAGCTTCACGCGCTCGAACATCGGGTACGGACACTCGAGCAGCAGCACGGAAAACGGCTGCATCCGCGCCTTGCCCGCATTGTCAAGCGCGTCCTTCGCCGCCTTGGCGTAGGCGCGCGTCAGCCCGCCCGCACCAAGCAGAATCCCGCCGAAGTAGCGCGTCACGATGCACACGACGTTTTCGATGTTTTCGCGCTGGAAGACGTTCAGCATCGGCTGGCCTGCCGTGCCCTGCGGCTCGCCGTCGTCGCCGTAGCGGACGGTGCCGTCGTGCAGGACAAAGCACCAGCAATTGTGGCGCGCGTCGTAGTATTTCTTCTTCATCTCGTCGATGCGCGCGCGGGCCTCCGTCTCGGTCTCCACAAGGAAAACGTGGCTGATGAAGCGCGAGCGCTTTTCTTCAAACTCGCTCTCCGCGCTCTCGTATGGGACAAGGTACTCTGTCATGGTTTCAATGTTCCTTCCAGCGGGTTTTCTCCCACTTTTCTTTCGTAAGGGCGTAAAAAAGCGTCGGCCGCAGCGCATCGTCCACAAGCGCCGGCCTTTCACAGGTCAGCTGATAAGAAAAGCCACACTTTTCGATCACGCGCTTTGACTTTTCATTGCCGGCATAGTGCGAACACCAGACCCGCTGTGCGCCTTTATCCTCAAAGCAATACCTCAGCAGCTCTCGCACGGCTTCGGGGATAAGCCCCTGACCCCAGAACGGGCGGCCGATCCAATAGCCGATTTCCGGCTCACTCCCGATTTCTGGCGCTTCCGTCGGAAACACGCCGATGGAGCCGACAGGCTCGTCTGGCCGTTCCTTCAAAATGACTGCAAACGTGTCCGGCTCCGAGAGGGCGGTTCGGATGATCTCGCGGGAGTTCTCCACGCTCGTATGCGCCGGCCAGCCTGCGGCGGGGCCGACAAACGGATCCCTCGCGTATCGATAGCAGCTCTCCGCGTCGCTCTCGCACCACGGACGCAGGAGAAGGCGCGTCGTTTCAAACGTCATTCCTCCCAGTCCTCCTTCCGCTCGCGGTAGCCCTCGATATAGTCCTTCACCTGCCCGATGACGCGCGGCACGCAGGTGGCCACGATGTCGATGGTCTCGCCATATTCGACGGATTCGACCTTTGCCTCGCGGTAGAGCATATCGAGAAGGCCGCCCTTGTCATAGGGCAGGTGGATCGTCACGCGGCGCGTTCCCTTGTCGAGGAGCTTATCGATGCGCGCAAGCAGCTCATCGATCCCCTCGCCCGTCTTGGCGCTGATGTTGACGCTGTCCTCCCCGTGCGGGCGGATATCGCCGAAGTAGCGGTCGGACTTGTTGTAAACGCGCAGACAGGGAATTTGCTGCGCGCCGAGCTCTTCGATCAGCTCGTCCACGATCTGCGCCTGTTCGAGCCAGTGTGGGTCGGAAATGTCGATGACGTGCAGCAGAAGGTCGGCGTATTCGAGTTCCTCGAGCGTTGCCTTGAACGCCTCGACGAGCTGATGCGGCAGCTTTCGAATGAAGCCGACTGTGTCGGAGATCACGACATCCAGCGTGTCGGACACCGTGAGAAGGCGCGTCGTCGTGTCCAGCGTGTCAAACAGGCGGTTATTCGCGGGAATGCCCGCGCCGGTCAGCGCGTTCAAAAGCGTCGACTTGCCCGCGTTCGTGTAGCCGACGATGGCGACGACGGGAATTTCATTCTTGCTGCGGCGGTCACGCTGCGTGGCGCGCACGCGGCGCACCTCTTCAAGGTCCGCCTTCAGCTTGTCGATCTTTCTGTGGATGTGGCGGCGGTCGGTCTCAAGCTGCGTTTCGCCGGGGCCCTTCGAGCCGATGGGGCCCTTGCCCGACGTGCCCGCCTGACGTTCCAGGTGCGTCCACATACCGATGAGGCGCGGCAGCAGGTATTGATACTGCGCAAGCTCCACCTGAAGGCGGCCTTCCTTTGTCTTCGCCCGCTGGGCGAAAATGTCAAGAATGAGTCCACTGCGGTCGAGCACCTGCACGCCGAATTCTTCGCTCAGAACGCGCATCTGCGAGGGCGAGAGGTCATTGTCGAAGATGACCATCGTCGCCTCCTGCGACTTTACCAGCTCGCGGATCTCATCCGCCTTACCCTCGCCGATAAAGGTGTGCGGATTGGGCGAGGGCAGCGTTTGCAGCACGACGCCGACGCTGATGCCTCCCGCCGTTTCGACGAGCGCCCCCAGCTCTTCCAAGCTCTCCTCGTCCGCGTTTTCCTTTTTATCGAGCCGCGGCGACGAAAGGCCGACCAGGATCGCCCGGTCGCGCGGCGCGTTGTTCTCTTTCAATTCTTCCATAGATTCTCCTTATCGCGCCGTGCGGCGCTGTGCAAATTATTTTTATTATAGAGTATTCTCCGCCAAAAGAAAAGGCAAAAACGCTTTTCATTGACATTTCCGCCTCTTTCATGCGAAAATAGGGTGGACGCAACCTCAGGTTGACAAAAAGAAACGCCCGGTTGGTGGTGTTTTCTCCCGTTTTCCTGCTATGCTTTTCCTGCAAAGGCGCAGTGCACGGCGTCAGGTGCAGCATCATTCCCCAAAGGAGGAATCCCGCATGGAACTTTATGAAAAGCTATACGAACTGCGCCGCGCGAGCGGTATGTCGCAGGAGGAACTTGCCGAAAAACTCGGCGTTTCGCGTCAGGCCGTTTCCAAATGGGAGAGCGGCGCGACGCAGCCGGAGCTTCCAAAGCTCATCGAGCTGAGCAAGATCTATCAGGTCTCCGTCGACGCGCTTTTGAGCCTTGAGCACGCCAAGAAACAGCAGGACAGTTCCCCCGCCGCTCCCGCCGCCGAGGGCGCAGCGCAGGACGCTGCCGAACGTTCTCCCGCGGCAAAGCCGGATTTTCGCACCTTCTGCGCGCAGCATAAGAAGATCATCGGCGGCGCGGCTGTAGCGCTCGCCGCGCTCATCGCCGTCGGCGCGCACTACAATAACCGCATCAACACGCTCAGCATGCAAGTGAATGACCTTCGCAGCCAGCTCTACAGCGTGCAGAGCAATCTCTCCAACCAGATCGACGGCATCAGCAATAACGTCTCGGACATTTTGACGCGCGAGTCGAGCCTGATCTCGCAGTATAATTACGAGATCACAAACGTCGATCTTAAAAAGCAGGAATGCACCATCGCGTTTTCCCTGCTGCCAAAGACAATCAGCGAGGGAACGACTGTCATCATCGGCGTGACCGACCATGGCAATTCCTCGCCGCTGGACAGCTATCGGCCGGGCTACTCTGCCGACCTTACGCAGGATGGCTTCGGGTATCTGCACGGTAGTGTAACCGTCCCTCTGAGCGACGAGCTCGGCGTTGGTGTCAACTTCAAGCACGACGGTGAGACACAGTCAGAGGAGCTCGACACGATCTATGATCTCAAATCCCGCTATCAGCCGCAGCTCATCGATTTCATCGCCCCCATCTCCTACGAGCGCAGAACCGGCAAAGCGTGGCAATACAGCCTTGCAGCCAATCCCAATACCGTTCTCGGAAGTATTTCGCTCGGCGCGCTGTCTGATGTGTCCATCCGCAGCGCGTGTCTTGAATACACGCGCGCCAATCAGCTGCTCAGGCGCGTGATGCTTGAAGCGTCGTGCAGCGACGGCAGCGACGGCACCTCTTTCGGTGACGACACCGCTGAAGCCGTTGCCGTCCCGGAGGGCGCTGCCTATTACGATCTCTCCACCGCTTCCGGCGATGAACCGATCTCTTTCTCCCTTTCTCTCGAAGAAACACCGCTCGTCTGTGAGCTTGTCATCAACCTTGCAGATGACACCGTACTGCGCGTCCGCCTCTTCCAGGTGCGCGCCATTGCAGGCGGCGACAGCTACGAGGAGATAAACTACCGCGACCAAAGTCTCAGTGAGCCGCTCCCCTTTATTGTCAAGTACCCCGATGAGCAAAGCTGAGTGTTTTTCCCAAAAATGCAGAAAAAAGCAGCTCTGCCGTAGCAGAGCTGCTTTTGTGATTGAATTAGTTCAGGCCGAACTTCTTGTTGAACTTGGCAACGCGGCCGCCGGTATCGACCAGCTTCTGCTTACCAGTGAAGAAGGGGTGACACTTAGAGCACACTTCCACCTTGATATTCTGCTTGGTGGAACCTGTCTCAATCACATTACCGCAGGCGCAAGTAATAGTAGTCTGCTGATAATTGGGATGGATTCCTTCCTTCATTGCTCGTGTTCACCTCTTTCCGATCCAAATGTACCTTGATAACAAAGCCATTTGGTATGTTACCACGCTTTCTGTCAAATTGCAAGAGAAATTTTCAAATCTTTTCTCATTTATGCTTCATGACCGTTTTTCCCCAATTTCCTCCTGTTTTTTCAAGATCTGTCCGGCAATTTCTCTTTACTTCTGTCCCTTCCGGTCATATAATGGCGCTTGGCGCGCTGCGCCACAGACGATCCATCAAGTAAAGGACTTATTTGATTATGCCAAATAGACACTTCCTGCGGGGATTGCGCGACGGCTTCCCCATCGGGCTCGGTTATTTTGCCGTGAGCTTCGGCCTCGGCATCTCCTGCCGCGCGGCAAATCTGACCGCGTTTCAGGGCTTTCTGCTCAGCTTTCTCAACAATGCCTCCGCCGGCGAGTACGGCGGCATCACCATCATTGCGAGCGACTCCGGCTTTCTCATCATGGCAGCGATGATGCTCGTCGTCAACGCGCGCTACATGCTGATGAGCTGTGCGCTCAGCCAGCATCTCTCTCCCGACACGCCGCTCATCTTCCGCCTCATCATCGGCTATGACCTGACGGACGAGCTCTTCGGCATCGCCATCTCGCAGCCGGGGTATCTGAATGTCTGGTACTATATCGGCGCGATGTGTGCGGCCATGCCCTGCTGGAGCGCCGGCACCGTCATCGGCGTGCTGCTCGGAAATCTCATGCCGGTATGGGCGGTCAGCGGATTTTCTGTCATGCTCTTCGGCATGTTCATCGCCATCATCGTCCCCATGGGCAAGCGCGACCGCGTTGTGCTCGGCTGCATCATCGTGAGTTTTCTTCTCGGCTGGCTCGCAAGCGTCCTGCCCGTTCTGCGCGAGCTTTCCGAGGGTACGCGCATTCTGATTTTGACCATCGTGATCTCGGCGGCGGCCGCTGTGCTCTTCCCGCAGAAGGAAGAAACCATCGAAGGCGAAGCCGTAGAAGAGGAGGTGCGCGGCGTATGAAGACCTATCTCTATATTCTGGTCATGGCGGCCACGACTTATCTCATTCGCGTCCTGCCGCTCACACTGATCCGCAAACCCATTCGCAGCGTGTTTCTGCGCTCGTTCCTCTTCTATGTTCCCTATGTCACGCTTTCGGTGATGACCTTCCCCGCCATCATGAACGCCACACAGTCGCCCATCGCGGGCGCTGCCGCCATGGTCATCGGCATCATCGCTGCATGGTGCGGGCTGGGGCTTCTCCCCGTGTCGCTCATCTGCTGCGCATCGGTCATCGCACTGGAATTTTTCATCGTATGAGAACATGCATCAAAAAAAGCGTCCGCACGTTTGTGCGGACGCTTTTTTCATCTTTACAGCCGCACCTCTTCTCCTGCGGAGAAGAAATACAGCACCTTTTCTTTGACTTTTTTCCCCATCACGCGCGTGAGCGCCATGGAGTACGCCTCAAGCTGCGGGCGATAGTGCTCGGCGCGCTCGTCAAGCTGCGCGCGTGAAACATGATCGGTCTTGAAGTCCACGACCACAAGCTCGCCGTCCTCTTCAAAGAAGCAGTCCACCACGCCCTGCAACAGAACGGAATCGTCCGCATCAAGTGAGGAAAAGTCCCGCACGGGCCGGAGCAGAGAGAAGCGGTACTCGCGCTCTACCTGTTCGCTTTTCCGGATGCGTGCAGCAAGGTCGCTCCGCAGGAACCGGACGATCGCGTGCACATCGACGGCGTTCGCCTGCTCGTCCGTCAGCTTGCGCTGCGCGCGCAGCTTTTCTATCTGCTCACGCACGCTCTGCTCGTTTGGCTCGCAGAAAAAGTCGAGATCCTGCATCACAAGATGCAGCGCCGTGCCGCGTTCGGCGCCGGTGAGCGCCATCTTTCCTGCAAGGAATTTTGGTTTACAGAGATTGCGCAGCCGCGGCGGCAGCGTCGTATTTTCAGAGATCTCCTCATCAATCGCACGTCCCTTGAGCTGTGTAGCGGTCAGCTTGGCGGGAAAGGCCGTCTGTTCTGCATAGGGGTAGCGGTATGACAGGGCGGCAAAATCTGCCGGCAGCTCTTCACGCTGCGGCGCGCGTTCCTCCGCCGCAGCGTCGCTTTGCTGCACGGGCGAAGCGAATTGCAGCCCATCGTGCACACACACCGTCCACGGCGTTTCCTCCGCAAAGAAGCGGCCCTCGCTGTTCTGCCCTGCAAATGCGCGCAGCGCCCCCGCCTCGCTGCGCTGCAATAGCGGCAGCATGATCCAGTCGCCCATGCATTTTCCGCTGTCCACCGCTTCGGGCAGCACCGGACAGTCGCTCAGCGCCATCAGATCAGCAACACGCCCGCCTGCGTTCGCCTGCGTATGCACCATGACGAGCTTATCCTTTGCGCGCGTCATCGCAACATACAGCACGCGCAGCTCTTCGGCCTTGGCTTCTCGGCGCAGCGTACGCTCAAGTGCCTGACGCGCGATCGTCGGGTACTGAATGTGTCGCCGCGCGTCCACGCACACCGGCCCCAGCCCGAGCTGCGGATGCACCAGCACCGAACTTTGAAAGTCCATGTTGCTGAAGCGCCGCGCAAGGTCGGAGAGGATCACGACCGGGAATTCCAATCCTTTTGACTTGTGAATAGACATGATGCGAACGCCGCTGGAAGCGTGCGTCGTCTGCATGGCGGCGGCTTCCCCGCTCGCAAGCTGCTCGCGCAGCGTACGCACAAAGTCGAAAAGTCCCTGCCGCCCCGTGCGCGCGAAATCCTCGCTCAGTTCCAGAAAGGCGAGCAGATTTTCCTTTCGCTCTGCCCCGCGGTGCATCGCGCCGAAGACGCCGAGCACGTTGCACTTACGGTAAATTTCACTCAGCAGCTCGCGCACGCTCAGGCGCGCGGCGCTGTCGCGCAGCGATCGCAGCACCGCAAGAAACGCCTTGCTGTGCCCATCCTCGCTCAAAAGCAGCGCGTCATAGAAGTCGCCCGTGCGCTGCTGCGAGCGAAGCGCTGCAAGCTCATCGGGCACAAAACCGAACAGCGGCGAGCGCAGCACAGCGATCAGCGGCACATCCTGGCGCGGATTGTCGATCACCTGCAAAAACGAGAACAGCACCGCGATCTCCATCGAGGCAAAAAAGTACTCGCCCGCATCGGCGGCACAGCGGATCCCGCGCGATTCCAACGCGCGGCGATAGTCCAGAAGGCGCGTGCTCGGTGAACGCATCAGTATGACGATGTCCTCCTCGCGCACAGGCCGCAGCTCCCGCGTTTTATCGTCCTGTACAGGAAATTTGCTTGACAGCATGTTGCGGATATAGTCCGCAACGAACGCCGCCTCCGCCTCGCTCGCGCGCACGCGATGCTCGCCTGTCTGCGTCGGCAGATCGAGCAGATGGAATTCCGCGCCGCACACGGTCGATTCGGCATAGCTTGCACCGGGGCGCAGCATCTCGTCCTCCCCATAGTCCAGCTCTCCCATTTCCCGGGAAAGAACATTGCGGAAGACAAAGTTTGTCGCCTCCAGCACCTCCTTGCGTGAGCGGAAGTTGCGCGAGAGCAGGAGCTTTGCGCTCTCGTGCTCGTCCGCCGCCGCAAGCGGCGGCCAGGTGTTGTAATGCTGCAAGAAGATGCGCGGATCGGCCAGGCGGAAGCGGTAGATGCTTTGTTTGACGTCACCTACCGTGAAAAGGTTTTCTCCTTTACAAGATATCGCGTCAAAGATCCGGTTCTGCACCTCGTTGGTGTCCTGATACTCGTCCACCATGATCTCGCGGTAGCGCGCGCTGACGATGCGCGCAAGCTCTGTCGGCGCGCCGTCCTCTCCGATGAGAAGGCGGATGGCCTCGTGCTCCTGATCGGAAAAATCAGCTGCGTTGCGCCGCCGCTTTTCCTCATTGTACCGTCTGGAAAAGTCCGCCGTCAGGTCGATGAGCGCAAGCATGGCGGGTGCCATTGTACGAAGATCCTCCCCCGCCTCGTCGGACGAGGCGGAAAAAAGCTCTGCAAATCCCTTGACGGTCTCCTTGCAGTTATCCCACAGTCCCTTCATGCGTGCTTTCATCTCGCCGCCGTCGCTGTCCTTCACCGCGGCAAGCCGCGGGAACGCAATGGTCACGCCGCGCGCCGCGTCCCACCCCTGCGCTATCTTTCCTTCCAACGCCTCCAATTGGTAGGAAGCGTCGAGGAACGCGGGGGCATATTTCTGGTTCAGCGCGTCGTTTGCGCACATCTCCTGCGCTGCGCGCTGCAAAAGGCTTTTGCAGTGGCGCGCCTTGCGCCCCACCTCGTTCAAAAGGATCTTACCGTAGGGCGTATCTTCGATTTTTTCCGGCACCGCGCGCCAGAAGGCGCGCTGCACGTCGAGCCATTTGTCCTCATACGGCTGCGCCTGCAATTTCGCGTGCAGCTCCAGCACAAGCTGCTCCAGCGCGCTGTCGTCGCGCCCCGCGCCAAGCGTGTCGGCAAGCAGCGTGCCGCCGCTCGTCAAGTGGTCGTAAAAGTCCTCCAGTGTGCGCGCAAGCACGCGCCCGCGCAGCACCTCTGCCTCATTTTCATCCAACACGCGGAAATCTGGGCGCAGCGCGTGTCCGCGTGCGTCCTCTCCGAGCAGATGGCAGTTTTCGCGCAGGAGCGAGGTGCAGAACGCGTCCACCGTTTTGATGTCCGCGCGGTAAACGCGCAGCATCTGCTGCCTCAGATGATAGTTGCCGGGGTCGCGCTCCATGCGCTCATTGAGCGCTTTGGCGATCTTACCGCGCAGCTCGCTCGCCGCGGCGCGCGTGTAGGTGATGATGAGAAAATCGTCGAGGTTCGCACCCTCGCGCTCCACATAGGAAAAGAGCCGCTCGACGAGCACCTTCGTTTTGCCCGAGCCCGCCGCCGCGGAGACAAGAAGGCTGCGCTCGCGGCTGTCCACCGCTGACTGCTGTTCGTTCGTCAATTTTTCAGCCATCGCTGCGCGCCTCCTTTCCGTTCACCTCGTCGATATGCTGCCAGAATTCATCGTTTTTCGTCGCCTTGATATACTCCATGCGGTCGCTGCCGCAGCCGTTTTCAAAGTGGCATGCGCTTGCAAATTCGCAGTATGTGCAGGCCGACAGCTGCGGTGTGCGCGCGTAGGGATCGGCGTCGATGTTGCCTGCAAAGACCTCCTGCGTGATCTCATGCAGCAGACGATCGACGTATTTCGAGAGCTTGCCCAGCTGCTCGGCAGAAGCAAGGCTCCCTGTCACCGCGCCGTCTTTTTTCACCGCGATGGGCAGATAGCAGGGCGAGGTCAGCGCGCTGTGCTCCATCGCCTGCAAGACCGCCGGATCCTCGAGCACCATGCCGCTGCGGCGCAGCTCCTTTTTGCGCGCTTTCTCGATCTTTTCGGGCTCCGTGTCGCGCGCGCAGCGCAGCATCGGCTCGCGCGCGGGCGTGTAGAGAACGCCCGCGGGAACGATCTCGTGTCCGCCAAAAAGCATCTGTCCCTCTTCTTTAAGCGTAAAGAGGTAGAGCAGCATTTGGAGCCCCAGCCCGTAGCGCAGCTCGGCGAGGTCGAAGCTCTTCTTGCCCGTCTTGTAGTCCACCACGCGAAGGTATAGCTTCCCGTTGTGCAGCCAGCCGTCCACGCGGTCAACCTTGCCGACAACGCGCGACGTGCCGTTTTTCTCGCGGATCGTGATGGCAGGCAGCTGACCGTCCGCGCCGAAGGCAAGCTCAAATGCCAGCGGCTCAAAGTCGGAGCTTTGCAGCTCCTCGCTCACCTCGTCCATGATGCGGTCGACCGCGGCGCACAGGCGGCGGAAAAGATATTGGAAGCGCGCGCTTTTTTCGTTCAGATCCGGCAGCACACGGTCGATGTATGCCTCGATCGACGCGCGCACAAGTTCGTGCAGCGCTTCTTCGGAGAGGGCATGCAGCCCGCCGCGCTCTTTCGCCGCGCGCAGCGTATTCTCCATCACATCGTGCACGAAAGTTCCGATCTGGGGCGCGTCAAAGCCTGCGCCCGTGCGCTCCTTGGCGCGCAGGCCATAGCGCATGAAGTAGGCAAAGTGACACGAGCGCGCCTTATCCATGCGCGAGGCGGACAACGTCACCGCATCGCCGTAGAGCGTGCGCACCGCGCCCGGCGACAGCCGTCCGCGCGTATAATGCGAAGCTGCTCTCATCGCCTCCAGCGCGCTCTTCGCGTCGCCCTGTTTTTCAAAATACTGCCACAGCGCGCCGCCGATCTGCTCACCCGCGTACTCAATCGCAGTCGTTCTTGCCGACAAGCGATATTCCTTGTCAGCGCTCTCTGTTTCTACGCTGATCGACGGCAGCAGGCGCGCAATGCGCCCGATGACGAACGATGGCCGCTTCTCCGCGCCCTTCCCGTCTGAAATGGGATAGGAAACCGTCAGCTTCTCGGTCGGCTGAGCAAGCGCGGCGTAGAGATTCTGGATCTCCAGATGAAACTGCTCCATCCCGTGCGGCGCAAGGAAGATCTCGTGCTGTTCGAGCGCTGCGCGATCCTCGTCGCGCAGCACACCGCCGCGGTTCTCCGCTGCGGGCAGCACGCCGTCGTTCGCGCCGAGCAGGAAAAGCGCTCGCACCGTGTGGCGGTCGTTTCGCGTCATTTCGCAAAGGTTCACCGCGTCGAGCGTCACAGGGATCGTTCCCACGCTGTACTGTGTGAGAATCAAACGCATCAGACTTGCAAATTCCTCGGCGTCGAGGGTCGCGTCTCCCAAAATTTCCACAAACTGGTCGAGCACGCCGCAAAGAATGCCCCACAGCTGTGCCGTTTCCTCTGCCCGCTGGGCATCGCCCACGGCAAAAAGCCGCTCGGTCTGCGCCTGCAAAGTCTCCGGCAGGTTCACCTCTTCCAGGTAGTCGTACAGCGCGCGCACTTTTTTCTCCGCCGCGCCGCTGCCGCCCACGCCCTGCTTCAAGCGCAAAAATGCTCCCTGCACGCGTGCGCGCAGCGCATTGACCGCTTCGAGCCGGGCTCTCGCCTCGTCCGTCCAGTCCGCACCGTAGCCGTCCGGATGCGTCGTCCACGGCGCTTCCCGCGTCCACATCGCGCCGCGCAACTCCCACTTGAGCGCATAGTTTTCAAGAAGATCGCACTCTTCCATGCTAAGTCCGGCAAGGCCGGTCTTGAGACAGCGGAACACATCCTCATACTCAAAGCCGCCGCTTGCAGCGTCGAGCGCGCCGAGCAGCAGCGTCAGCACGGGGCTTTTCAGAATGTCACTGCGGTGGGCATAATAGAGTGGAATGCCGTAGCGGGCAAACACGCTTTCGACTGCCCCCGCGTAGGAATCAAGGCTGCGCGCCGTAACGGTGATCTCGCGGTAGCGGTAGCCTCGCTCGCGCACAAGCTGCAAGATCTGCGACGCGACCCATTCGCACTCGCTGTAGGCGGTGCCCGCCTCGTAGAGCGTGACCGCATCGGTCGCTTGGTCATATTCGTCCGCCGCACCGAAAAAGCAGCGCTCGATGTGATCGAGCGCGCCATGCGCCTCGGCAGGCGGCAGGATCTCTTCCTCGCAGGAAACACCCACATCGCGCGCGAGCGCATACAGCCGCTCCCGCACACGCAGGCTTTCGGAAAAAAGCTCGCGCTCCTGCGTATCGCCCAGCAGCGTGACCGTCACGCTGTTTGCGCGCCGCAGCAAAAGGCGCAGAATGTTCATCTCCCGCCCCGTAAAATAGGAAAATCCGTCGAGGAAAACATCCTTCCCGTCGACATATCCCGACGCCTCCAGATTTTCCTCCAGCTTTTCGAGAAGGTCGCGCGCATCACGACCCGGTGCGTGGAGCTTGCCAAGATAAATGCCGTAGATCAGTGCAAGGTCGCGCAGCTTGTCGCCGCTCTCCCCTTCGATCTGCTCCACGCTCTGCGCAAGCTGCTCGGGCGAAACAGCGTAAGCCTGCAATTCCTCCATCACGGCGAGCAAACTCTCCAGGAATGCCGCGCGCTGCGACGGGCGCTTGTAGACCTTGAGCACCGGCGCAAGCTCCGTGAGCGTGCGCTGGAGCGTCAGGAGCTTGCCTCCATTGTCGAGCGTCACGTCCGCGCTGCCGCCGCAGATGCCCAGCACACGCGAAGCAAGCAGCTTGAATGTCAATGCCTCGGCATGACGCGAAGCGGTATCGCCGCAAACCCTGCAAAGATCCATTTCCGCTACATGCGAAGCATGCTCCGGCACGAGCAGAATCTGCTGCGAGGAATCCCCCAGCGCGGCGATCCTTTGCAGCACGCGCCCGGATTTACCCGTGCGCGCGCGTCCCATCAGTATGTGCAGCAAGCGACCTTCCCCCTTTGTTTTGACAACATTTTTAAAAAGTTTATCACACTTCTCCTCTTCGGGCAACGGAGAAAACATCCGCGCGCATATTTCAGCTGCCAATGGAAAGACTACCAAAGACCAAACCATCTTTTTGAGGAGGGAACTCTATGGTCATCGACAAGATCGCACTGACGCTTGCCGTCATCGGCGCGCTCAACTGGGGCAGCGTCGGCCTTTTCGGCTTTGACTGCGTCGCCTTTTTATTCGGCGGGCAGACCGGTATGCTCAGCCGCGTGATCTACACGCTGGTGGGACTCGCCGGCATCTGGTGCATCACGATGCTGTTTCGCGAGAAAGAGCCGACGGAAAGCGGCGGGCAGGCGTAAAAAATAAAAGGAGGGCAGTGCCCTCCTTTTATTTATGTTTCTCCGGTCGTCTCTTCCAACGCGCGCATCGAGCGGCGGAACTGACGGTAGAACATCACGCTCGTCATCACCACCGCACCGAAATCGGCAACAGGTTCTGCCAGAAATACCGCAAACGCCTTGTCCGCAAAAAAGCACGGCAGAATGTAGATGAGCGGGACAAGCAGAATGATTTTTCTCCAGACCGCAAGCAAAAGCGAAGTCTTGGCATTGCCCAGCGCCACAAAGGTCTGCTGGCAGGCCGTCTGAATCCCAAAAATACCGCTGCACGCCATATAGATGCGCACAGAGCGCGAAGCATACGCGACGAGAGAGGGTGTGCTGTTGAAGATCCGGACGAATACGCTCGGAAAAAGCTCAACAAGAAGCCAGATCGCCATCGAATAACTCAGGCAGGCGCGCAGCAGGCAGGAAAACGCCTCTCGCACGCGCTGGGCATTCCGCGCGCCGAAATTGTAACTCACGATGGGCTGTGCGCCCTGCGTCAGCCCGTGGAGCGGCATATTGGAAAACTGCATCACGCTTGTCAGCACCGTCATCGCACCCACGGCCACATCTCCGCCGTAGCGCAGGAGGGAGGCATTGAAGCAGATGGCAATGAGGCTCTCGGTCGACTGCATCACAAAAGGGGAAAGCCCCAGCGCAATGCACGGCAGCACGACCTGACCGCTCACGCGGATGTTTTTGCGTCTGAGCTGCCAGCGCGTCTTCTTTCCCATGAGGAAGGCCATCACCCAAACGGCCGACACCGCCTGAGAAAGCACCGTCGCCAGCGCCGCGCCGCGCACGCCAAGGCCAAACACAAAAATAAACACCGGGTCGAGCGCAGTGTTGAGCAGCGCACCGAGGAGCACCGTTTTCATACTCACGGTGGTAAAACCCTGCGCCGTGATGTAGGCGTTCATACCAAGCGTGAGCTGAACAAAAACCGTGCCGAGGGCGTAAATACGCATATAGTCAAGCGCGTAGCCCACGGTGTTCTCGCTCGCGCCGAAGAGCAGCAGCAATCTTTCGGCAAACACTTCAAAGAGGATCGTCAGCACAAAGGACGTGATGAGCAGCATCGTCAGGCAGTTGCCCATAATGCGCTCTGACCTTTCACTCTCGCCCGCACCATCGGCAATCGAAGCGCGCGGTGCGCCGCCGATGGCCATGAGGGAAGCAAAGGCCGAGATGATCATAATAATCGGCAGGCATACGCCCACGCCCGTGAGCGCGAGCTTGCCGACCGTTTCCGCCGGCTGCATGTGACCGATGAACACGCGATCCACCAAATTGTAGAGTAAGTTGACGATCTGCGAAGTGATCGTCGGCACAGAGAGCGAAAAAAGCAGTTTTTTGACGTTTCCGTGTCCCAGATCTGCGCGCTGCGCCAAAACCATCACCTGAATTCTTTGTTTTTAGCATTGTTCGCCAGAATATCACGCTGCACGGCATTCGTCAAGCATGCAAAAACAGCCATCGTGCCATTGCAATAAAGCGTTTTTAGACATTTTTTCACTTTCTCCATTGCTTTTTTTCTGTGCCCTTTGTATAATTCATCTGATACTATCGCACCGGAGAGCGTTTCTCTCCCCTTTATCAAACAATATCTGGAGGAATCACCATGAACGAAAAGTTTTCCAAGCTTGGCTTCTATCCTTCCGACATTCTGCTGCCCAAGAATGTCGATATGAGCAAGTGGGCGGTCGTCGCATGCGACCAGTTCACTTCTGAGCCCGAGTACTGGGAGCGTGTGGAGAAGACCGTCGGCGACGCGCCTTCCACCCTGCGTCTCATTCTGCCCGAAGCCAACTTGAAGGCTCCTAATGTTGACGAGTACATCGCCGACATCAACGCTTCGATGAGCAAGTACCTCGAAGAGGGCATCTTCGAGACGCTCAAGGACTCCCTCATCTACATCGAGCGCGGCCAGAGCGACGGTAAGATCCGCCACGGACTCATCGGCATGATCGACCTCGATCAATACGACTTCACGCCCGGCTCCGGCGCGCTGATCCGCGCGACTGAGGGCACCGTGCTCGACCGTATCCCCCCGCGCGCCCGCGTTCGCCGCAATGCTCCCATTGAGCTGCCCCACGTCATGCTGCTGATCGACGACCCCGAGAAAACCGTCATCGAGCCGCTGACCGCCGCTGCCGGCACGATGGAGACCGTCTATGACTTCGACCTCATGGAGAACGGCGGCCCCATCAAGGGCTTCAAGCTCTCCGACGCGCAGATCGACGCCGTTGCCGACGCGCTGACCGGCCTTACGACCGACGAGGCGATGAAGAGCAAGTACGGCGTTTCCGGCGTGGCGCCGCTCCTCTTCGCTGTGGGCGACGGCAACCACTCCCTCGCCACCGCCAAGGCCTGCTACGAAGAGCAGAAGAAGGGCAAGACGCCCGAGGAATACCTCGCGCTTCCCTCCCGCTACGCGCTCGTTGAGGTCGTGAACAACCACGACGATGCGCTCCAGTTCGAGCCCATCCACCGTGTGCTCTTCGGCGTCGACCATGAGAAGTTCATGGAAGAGTTCAAGAAGTTCTACCCCAACACCCACGAGGGCAAGGGCGAAGGCCATGTCATCGAGGTCTGCTGGAACGGCCACGACGATTTCATCACCGTTCCCGACCCGAAGGTCCAGCTCGCCGTCGGCACGCTGCAGGCCTTCATCGACGAGTACCTCAAGCAGTTCGGCGGCGAGGTCGACTACATCCACGGCGATGAGGTCACCCGCGAGCTCGGCTCCAAGGAGGGCAATATGGGCTTCCTGCTTCCCGCGATGGGCAAGGAGCAGCTCTTCAAAACCGTTATGGCAGACGGCGTTCTGCCCCGCAAGACCTTCTCCATGGGTCATGCACAGGATAAGCGCTACTATGTGGAAGCGCGCAAGATCCGCTGATCAATTACAACCATTGCAGAAAAGCGCCGCCTTGCGGCGCTTTTCTCATCAGGAGGATTTATTATGGATTTGAAAACAGCCAGGATCTGGCAGGACGTATTGCTTTGGGGCGGCGCGCTGGTCTCCCTCGTCGGCGCATGGGGATTTCAAAACAATGTCGCCGCACTCATCGGTCTTATGATGATGGGCGCTTCGCTCATCGTCTGGTGGCGCTTTTACCGCTGTCCCAAGTGCGGCGAACACCTTGGCCGCGGCACACCGAAGCGCTGCCCGCACTGCGGCGCGTGGGTCGCCAACGAGCCGGAGCCCGAACAGAAGAAGAAAATTCAGCACAAGAAAAAGAAACACTGAGCGCAGAAGGAGGCCGCAATGAATGGCAAAAAGCCCCTGATGGATTATCGCAGGGTTCAAAAACTCCAAACACCGCTGTTGCTTTCCGGCGCACTGCTCAGCGGCGTTGGCACAAGCGTCAGCATACCGCTCGTCATTCTCGGCATCGCGATCATGCTCTTTGCCATCGTGATCGGGGCACTTTACTACCGCTGCCCGCACTGCGGCAGGCCGCTCGGACGCATAGGCGATAGCGTTGCCTACTGCCCCCACTGCGGCAAGGCGCTCGACGCGCCGACGGAGGAGCCCGTGCGCAGCATAAGCGTTCCCGCCTACGCCAAGCTCAACTTGACGCTCGACATTCTCGGCAAGCGCGATGACGGCTACCACGAGATGAAAATGGTCATGCAGACCATCTCGCTCCACGACGATGTGACCGTTACGCTCACAGACAAGGGCATTACCTGCCGCGTCGCGGATGCGGAACTGCCGTGCGATGAGCGCAACCTCGCCGTCAAGGCGGCAAATGCCTTCTGCGAGGCGATGGACTACGGCGGCGGCATTGACATCGCGCTCACCAAGCGCATCCCGTCTGAAGCCGGTATGGCCGGCGGCAGCGCGGACGCAGCGGCGGTGCTGCGCGCACTGCGCGATCTTGTCTCCCCCGCGCTCACGGACGAGCGGCTCGAGCAGATCAGTGCGCGTATCGGCAGCGACGTTCCCTTCTGCATCTGCGGCGGCACACAGCTCGCCGAGGGCCGCGGTGAAAAGTTGACCGTTCTGAATCCCGCGCCGGAGTGCTTTGTCGCCGTCTGCAAGCCGGACTTCCCCATCTCCACGCCCGCGCTCTTCGCGCGCGTGGACGGCGTGATGCTCTCACATCGCCCCGACACGGACGCGATGCTCTCCGCCATTGCGCGCGGCGATTGCGGCGCGCTGTGCGAAAATATCTCCAACGTTTTTGAGCAGGCGCTTCCTAACGCGCAGCGGGAGCGCATCGAGGAGATCAAGCGCGCGCTTGTTGAAAACGGCGCCGCATGCGCGGCGATGACCGGCTCTGGCAGCGCAGTATTCGGTCTTTTCTCCGATGAGGTGCTCTGCCGCAACGCATGCGAGGTGCTGCAAGGCGATCGCGTTGAAACATTCTTTGCCGAATTTGTTTAGGAAACGCAAAAACCGTCCATACTCAAAGCAAATTCTTTGAGATGGGCGGTTTTTTCTGATGAAATGGACAAAATGGGAGCTTTCTCTGATGATTGGCCTTGCAGTGATGCTGCTTTATTGTGCCGTGCACGGGCAAAACACGCTCCAATGGTGGAGTGCGGCGTTCTCCCCGCTGTGCGACGGCATTCTGACGCAAAATACGACCGGCGGCATTGTGGTCAAGTCAAAGCTCATGGAACTTCTGGTGCAGCTGATAAGCGGAACGTGATGCTTTTCAAAGCGGACATGACTTCCGTTTCGAAAAGCAAAAAAGAAAGACCACAACTTCCGTTGTGGTCTTTCTGGTGGAGATAAGCGGGATCGAACCGCTGACCTCTTGACTGCCAGTCAAGCGCTC
>ERZ779895.1161-NODE-1161-length-30583-cov-50.819674_pt1 | contig 30583 bp, 36 predicted proteins | sample MGYA00511093_ERZ779895 | MGnify/ENA primary metagenome ERZ779895 (study PRJEB29588, sample SAMEA2142970) | human gut metagenome | biome: human gut; feature: human-associated habitat; material: faeces | place: Denmark | collected 2008/2010 ... | reverse complement strand
ATAAACACTGATATAAACACTGATATAAACACTGATATAAACACTGATATAAACACTGATATAAACACTGATATAAATGACGATATAGCTGATATAATCACTGATATAATCACTGATATAAATGACGATACCGAAAAAGAAAATAAGAAAACAAGTAATAAAAAAAATATTATAAATAATAAAAAAAATTCCAAAGACAAAACTAAAAAATTCCAACCGCCTACATTGGAGGAAGTGAGGAGCTATGCAATGGATAGAGACAGGGAAGATTTGGCAGACAAGTTTTTTGAATACTACAATGAGGGAGGATGGTGCGATAATCAAGGGAAAAAACTTGCTAATTGGAAACAGAAGTTCATTCGGTGGGAAGATTGGAATCCAGTGAAAGACGATGACGACAGCGGTTACGTTCCGGGGCAAGTGTTAGCGCTATTTGACTAGAGGGTATGATGAACGGGATTGAAAGCACATTTTTGAGCGAGTTAGTGGCGTATCCGGCGAATTATGCCCGGTTGCAGGGAAATTTCCGCCCCGAGTTTCTGCAAGATGCGACGGGGCGGGAAATCTTTGCCGCAATGGTTGAACTGGGGAACTTTGACCTGTTGAGCCTCCGGGACATGCTTAAGGGCAGGGTGGATTTTCAGCTGTTGCTGGAGTTAAACCGCGATACGGTTTTTGCCAAGCCGATAATGTTTGACTGCTACGCAATGAAGCTGGTTGAAGATTGGAAGGCCCGGTCGCTGGCGAAAATTGCCCGGGCTGGAGCTTATACGCCGGAGCTGGTCAGCAGGGCTTTTGATGTTGAGCATTTTGAGCTTTTCCCGAAAAAAGCCGAAGACGCCTCGGAGAAGTTTCTGGCAGATGCCGAGCTTGCCTATCAGGGCAGGGAAAACCCGCGGGTTGTCAAGACCGGATTGCCGAGTTTGGACAAGCTTATCGGCGGGTTTGAAAAGGGCGAGCTGATAACGCTGGGCGGTTATTCGGGCGGCGGCAAGACCACACTGGCGCTAAACATTGCCACGAACGTCGCCAAAGAGGGGCGGAAAGTGGTGTATTTTTCGCTGGAAATGACCAAGGCCGAAATGCACAAGCGATTGGTTTGCTCGTCAACCGGTGTGTCGGATTTTGCCAATATGTCTCCGGGAGATTTTAACAGGTTGATTGAGGCATCAAAGAGTTTGGAGCACGATTTGCCGCTGGAGTTTGCAGATGACAGCGATACAACGGTTGAAAAAATCGCGGCTGTTTGTGCCGGCAAAAAAGATTTGGGTTTGGTTGTAATAGACCACCTGCATATCTTAAAATCCGACAAACAGTTCAAAGACCAGTATGCGCTGCTCACCTACCTGTCGCGGCGGACAAAAATTCTGGCGCAGGATTTGAATGTCCCGGTGCTGTTGCTTTCGCAAATGAACAGAGCAAATGCTGCCCGTGAAACCAAAGAGCCGACAATGTCAGACTTAAGAGGATCGGGAAGCATAGAGCAGGATTCCAATCTGGTGATTTTTGTTTATACGGCGGAAAACCTGCTAAGATTTCAGGAACCGAAAGAGGGAACGAAAAAACATGACAAGTGGGAGGAGGATTTGGAAAGGGCAAAGGGAAAAGCGCAGATTTCGGTTGTCAAGAACCGCCGCGGGAGAACCGGAAAATTTACAGTCAGGTTTGAAAAAGAACGGAGTTTATTTGTTGACAGCGGGAGAGGTTTTGATGACGGATTTTAAGACGTTTGGTGAGGCATGTCTGGCGCTGATTAAGAGCTGGGGAGATAAGGATGCAGACTAAGATATGTACAAAATGCAAACGGGAGCTGCCGTTGAGCGAGTTTTCGCGAATGAAGAACGGAAAAAACGGTTTACGTTCGCTCTGTAATGAATGTAATCGGGCGATAGTTAGAGCTTGGCAAAAAGCTAACAAAGAAAAGATTGCGAGATACCAACAGGAATATCGCGATAAACGCAAGCAAAAGATGAAAACCTTGGCAGCGAGGGAAAGAGAGGCGCGGCGCAAAGCTTTTGCAAAAGACGTCTTGGGGGGATATACGATTTACATTCTGAACTATCCGACCAACAAAGAGCGCAAGTACAACGCCGTCAGTACAGCCGGAGATGTTTTTAAAACCAACAGTAAGGCAGAATTTTTGCAGTTTGTTCAAGGATTATAAGGGGGCGAGATGGGAAAATCACAACTTGAAAAGTATTATGCCAAAGGGTGGCTTGTTTATGGGGATAAAAATATCTCTTCAGAAGAACGGCTGGCAGCCGGCATTGCTTTTTGGGAGGAGCATGAATCCTGCCAGTATGGCACAGTACGGTTGCCTGATTTAGCACAGCCGAAAGTTGATTATACCCCGAAGATGAGTACGCCGGTGTTTTTATTGGATGCCCGCGCTAAATTTGAAAAGGCGCAAAAAAAACTTACAGAGGGGCAAAGACGGATTATAGGCAGGGTTTGTCTGCAAAATAAGCCAATAAGCGCCGTGGGAGTAAATTTTGCCGAATATAACCATAACCTTGAGTTAGGAAAAGAGTGTTTGTGCCGAGGGTTGGACAGATTGGTCATCCATTATGGCGGAAAGAGAACAAAGCCTCAGCTCAGAGGATACAGTGATGGCATTTCACTTGCCGACTGGTTGGGAGGGAAAAGCAAATAATATATTTGGGAGACAAAATAAGTAGCAGAATTAGAAAATATGCTGATTTATTTTTATGACTAAGTGGATTATAGAAATTTTTTTAGGTCTGCGGTATTAAAAGCTACATTTTTTTGTATATATGTGCATATAAAAGTAATATTTGACAAACTGATATACTTGTGTTATTTTTTTTATATAATGGAAAGTTGTGCCTAAAGCCAACTTCCATTTTTTTTACTTCTCTGTTTTTTTAGGAAAGTACAAAAATAGTGAAAATAGTGCGATGCGTATTTATAACGGCATTCGTTGATGAGTTATTCACAAGAAATAACAAAACAATTGTTTGTCAAAAATAGTATGCTACTATTCTAATGTTTAAGAGTCTGCCTGATGGTGGACTTTTTTTTTGGGAGAAATATCATGAAATTAAAAGAGGTCGCGGCGAAACTGTCGCAGGAACAGCAAAAAAAAGTAGAAGAATTGAATGTGCAGTTATTTGACGAAATTGATTTTGAAGATACAGCACCATCTAGGGAGTCTCCGGACGCTTGGCGTATGCTGATATATGAAGAGATTTGTGCTGATGAAAAAATATCGCAGGCAAAGATTGATTATCGGCGTATTGGTGAAATTTCAGAACAAAAGCTATTTAGAAGGTTAATTGAAGAGGCTGATAAAAACGACAAATGCCATATTGCGGGAAATGGCAGGATGGCAATTGTGGCGCTTAATAAGAGAGCTGTTTCCGGGCTTTATTTCGGCACAGATGTGAAAGAAAGAGGTTTAATTGAATTGGTTCCATATCTGTTGCGGGAAAACAGCGAAAAACATATTAGATTTTTGCAAGGTATATTGTGCCGCAGCAATTTTTATCTGAAGATTGAAAAAGGTGCCGTTGCGGCGTTAGTTAATATATTGCCGGACAATTATCCGGATATTGATGGCATGGAAAAATTATTGGCGGAATGCGGTGGAAGTCATTCGGATGTAGTTTTTTATGCCTGTCCTTGGTTAATTTCCAAGCTGGAAAAAGATATGGAGAGCATGCATTACAACTGGCGGCCGAATAATAATTGTATTTTTGATGAGGCACTTGCGGTTAAAAATCCATATCCTGAAAATAACGCTTGACATATCAAATGAGTGGTGATAAAAATCACTACAATGGAAGACGTGGCTCTGGAGAGTTGCGTCTTTTTTGTTGAACTATTTTCAGTTTTTAAAAATTGGATAGATTGAAAAATATGCGAATGTAAAAAATATACACAATTTCAAAAAGGTATTGACTTTTTAAAAACCATACCCTAAAATTGCCATAATAGCATTAGTGTATGTTGTTAAAAGCTCCGATTTTTCGGGGCTTTTTTATTACCTCATATTATTTCAATTCTCCAATAAGGTTGTAAACATAATCCCTCCTCAAATTTTGCAGGAGGGATTTTTTTGTGAGAAAAACAATGATAATAATTTACAATGAAATCAACGGCGTAGGTAATATATCTTTTGATGGATGGAATGAAACTGACCATCCGCGTGATGATACCGGGCGGTTTACGGATAATAACGGGCATTCATTTTTAGGCAGAGAATATACGGGAGTGCGGGGACAAGAGGCAATTAATTTACTGTTAAGAGAACGCCAAGGATTTGTCAAAGATGCTTTTTGGCGTAAAGATATTGGAGGCATAGATTTGATTTGGGGTAACGAAGATAAAGGTCTATGTCATATATTGTACCGGCGTAAGTATCCATTGGAAAAACTAGGGGAATTTTTGAACTCTTTGGCTGAAGTCATTGAAAAAGGGGAATTGTCTTTTAATGGGAAAAATCGCTTTGAGATTTATTACGACCACAAGATAGCAGTTATTTCGCCGGACTTAGATGGCGATAAGAATATCAAATTTTTGTTGACGGCATTTAAACAGAAAAAACCTTAAAGCTTTTAAATCTTGATGGACCGTTTAAAATAAGTTGCGGACACATTTCTCAACTGCTTTAAGGTTTTGTCAGAAAGTCTGCCCGAGGAAATTTACTAACGGGCGGGTCACCTGATGGACAGACACTGATTGGGGTCAAGCCCCTTCCTCCATCAACTTTATAAAAATAATATATCACGACTCGGCGAAAATGTCAAGAGGAATTAATGTTAGAACTTTTACAAAACCTTATAGCTTATAAATACGCATGCAAGCTCAAACACTGGCAGTCGTCTAATTATGGCATGCATCTGTTATATGACCGCCTGATTGAAAATGTTGATGGCTGGGTGGATGATATTGCTGAGAAAGTCTATATGGCTGCCGGTGCCGCCGAACAGCTTAACGAAGATATTCTCCGCCCTGAGCTAATTAATAAAGATATTGCGGAAATGGCCGCTTCAGTTTTGGAAAAGATTGAAGAACTTCTTAATGACAAAGAACAGCCGGACGGCGTAGCCACTTTGTTGAGCGACATAAGCAAGGATTTCCTGACAAAGCTGGCATTGGTGAGGATGGAAGATGGCGAATGAACAGAATTTAAAACCGGTTCGAAGCAAGAGCGAAGCAAGAGAAAGAGGACGGAAAGGCGGCAAAAAGTCCGGGGAAGTTCGCCGTGAAAGAGCTATACTCCGCGAACTTGGCTATACTGATGTGGAGAGCTTTGACAAGCTTAATGAACTGCAGAAGCTGGCGATTGCTTCCCGTAACGTTAACGCCGCGATAAAGGCAGAGGAACTTAAGGGGAAACTGGCGGGACTTTATGTGGATAAGACCGAAATAACCGGCAAAGACGGCAAGGATTTGCTTCCGTCGGTGGATTTGTCCGGGCTTTCTGACGATAAACTTCTTTTATTGGTTGAGCGTGTTGACGAAAAGATTGACTGATGACGTTAAAATTACGCAATATGACATCTTAAACGAATTGGCGCGGCGGGATTTTAAATATTTTGTCAAGCAAACGCATAAAGGATATTTTTTCTCGAAATTCAGCATAGAAGTTTGCAATGCGTTAAACCAGTTCCTGATTGATGTCGCCAAGGGCAGGAGACCTATTCTGGTTATTCAGGCACCGCCGCAGCATGGCAAATCGGAACTGGCCAGCAGAAGATTTCCGGCATTTGCATTTGGGAAAAATCCTGAGTTTCGCATCGCCGAATGTTCTTATTCGTCAGATTTGGCAGCTTCTATGAATCGTGATGTTCAGCGAATAATGCTTGAAGACGGTTATAAGACCATATTTCCGGAGGCAAGCTTAAACTCTAAAAGAATATCAACTTTAGACAAACAACCTTTAAGGAATTCTGAAAGGTTTGATATTGTCGGGCACCGGGGATATTATGTTTCTACCGGCGTCGGCGGCCCGTTAACAGGTAAATCCGTCGATATCGGAATTATTGACGACCCTTTCAAAAATATGAAAGAGGCCAGAAGCGAGACGATAATAGAATCAGTTATAAGCTGGTACAATACGGTATTTTTAACCAGACTGTCCCAGAAAAGCGGCCAGCTCATCATGGCGACGCGTTGGACCGTTGAGGACTTGCTTGGATATATTATTGAAAAGAACAAAGATACGGGGCGATTGAAAGTGTTGTCTTTTCCTGCAATTAACGGGCAGGGTGAGGCACTGGTTCCCGAACTGCATTCTTTTGATAAGCTGATGGAAACCAAACAGAGCCTGACAGAGTTTGAATGGTCGGCATTATATCAGCAAGAGCCGCAGATTATCGGCGGCAATATTATTAGAGACGAATGGTGGCGCTTCTATCCGACGTCAGATGTTAAATACCGCTATATGTTTATGGTCGGAGACACCGCTCAAAAAACGAAAGAAGCCAACGATTTTACCGCCATCACATTCTGGGGCGTTACCATGCAGGATGAGTTGTATCTTTTAGATATGATACACGGCAAGTGGGAAGCTCCGGATTTGGAAGTTCAGACTGTGGCGTTTTGGAAAAAGTGGGAGAAAGGCATTGGCGGCATAAAGCCCCGGGCTTTGTACATCGAAGACAAGGCGAGCGGAACCGGCCTGATTCAGACTTTAAAACGCAAGTTTCTTATTCCAATTGTGCCGATTGAGCGCATAACCGATAAATTAACCCGTGTTCTTGACGCATCTGTCCATATTGAAAACGGGCGCGTTTATCTGCCGATTAACAGGGATACCGATATATCCCGCAAGGTAATGGCGGAGGCTGGGGCTTTTTCCGCCGATATGAAACACAAACACGATGATATTGTAGATACGGTGTGCGATGCAGTTGATATAGCTTTCCGCAAACCGCCAATGAGCATCAACCCAAACTGGACACAATATTTCAGGACAAACGAATGGTGAAGAAAACCGAAAAAAATAAGCTGAAGACATCCATACGGGAGCCGATGTCAATAAGAAACATTGAGGATATGGGCGTTTATTCCCGCCCTAAAGATATGTTATCGCGGGCACTGGAGATTTATAATAATCCGGTGGCCGAGTATAAAATCCCCATGACGCTGGGCAAGCCGAAAGACAATCCCCGTGTTATGGCCATGGACAAATGTATCGAAGGCGTTATTTGTAAATTTTCGGACGAATGGCGCCAACTGGCAATGCCGAAATTTTTGGGCTATCCGTTGTTGTCCAATATTGCCCAAGACCCGCTTATACGCGCAGGCATAGAGACGATTGCCGATGATATGACGCGCAAATTTATCAATCTTACCTCTAAAGGGGATATCGATTTAAGCGCTAAAATAAGCGACCTTGAGAGTGATTTGCGGAAATTCAGGGTTAAAAGCATCTTTAACCAGGCTATTTCCATGTGCGGCTATCAGGGCGGTTGTCTGGTCTATATTGATGTAGGGCCGTTGGATGACGATGAGAAGAAAACCCCGCTTTTTCTGGATTCCTTTACGTTTAAAAAAGGGATGTTGCGCGGGTTTAAGGTAATTGAGCCAATCAATATTTATCCGGGGATTTATGATACTCTTGACCCGACGTCAGAAGATTATTTCAATCCGGAGACCTGGTTCATATTAGGCAAGGAATATCATAAAAGCCGTTTTCTGTATTTTGCACAGAATGAAGTACCGCTTATCCTGAAACCGCTGTATAACTTTTTCGGCATTTCGCTGGCGCAGCAGGTGCTGGAATATGTGCAGAATTTTACCGAAAACCGTCGTTCCGCCCAGCGTCTTTTAAATAAGTTTTCGATGACGGTATGGCGTACGGATATGTCTGCGTTTTTAAACAACGGCAGCTGCGAATCTTTAGTTCAGCGTGTTAAATTTGCAAATTCCCAGCGTTCCAACGATGGAATGTTTTTGTTGGACAAGGAACGCGAAGAGCTTGAACAGATAAATACTCCGCTGACCGGTGTTACGGATATTGTCAGTATGTCGCTTGATTTGGCCCCGGTAATTTTAGGTATCAGCAAAGATAAATATTTCGGAGATTTGCCAAAAGGGCTGAATGCGTCTTCTGAGGGTACGAACCGTATTTACTACGACAAAATACACTCATTGAACGAGAAAATAAGTTATGATGCCGTCGAGAAGGTTTTAAAAATCCTTCAACTCAATCTTTACGGCGAAATTGACTCCAATATTTCGTTTGAGTTTGCCCCACTGTGGGAAATGGATGAGCGCGAACGTGCCGAAATTAACAAAATAAATGCTGATACGGCGGCAATATATGTTGACCGCGGTTCGCTTTCTAATACGGAAGTTCGGGGTGCTTTGGCAGATAATCCGAACAGCGGTTATTCCAATATTGATGTTGATGACGTCCCAGAAACCGACAACTTCGATGATATTAACGACGAAGACAAAGCCGGGGCAGTGTTTGACGGTGCTATAATTCAAGATGGAGGCAGTGGCAGTGGAAACTTTAACCATGAGGGGCGTCCGGGAAAAGTCGGCGGTTCGGCCGAAAAAGGGGGCAAGAGCCAAAAAGTGGATATAGAAGAAAAGATTAAATCGGTTAAAATTGATTTTAACAAAGATAACATTCTCCCTGAACTTAATTCTGAGGATTTGGAAGAGTTGGGTGTTGAAAGCAAACCGGTGCGACTTAAGAAAAATATTATTGACTTAAACAAATATCGCCATCCCGACATTTCGTCTGAAGAAGCTGTCTCTTTAATTGCTCAGGCTTTATATTCTCCTGAATATATAGTGCCAGGAAAAAGAGAAGGAGCTTATCACTTTATATCGCAAAGTGATGGAAAGGACAGTCCGCTTGTCCTTTTAGACATTGAACAAAACGAAGACGGATATTTTGATATTGTACACTTTTTTAAGGTTAGAGAGCGTGGGAAAAAAGCTTTAATAAAAGAAAAACGGTAAGGAGGGACTGCCGTTCCCCTCATGAACTTGTAAAACAAGCGCCATCCGGGGCAGTTGCCCTTGCGGGCTTTATGGTCTTCTTACCGTTAATACTTGATAGGCAGGGAGGACGACCGAACCCCATTTAAGGGAATCCCTCCATCGTAACAGCGTTAAAGCGCTGCCCGGCAGGCGAGGTCGAATTTTCTGCAGTTCTGCCTAACTTTCTATATTTAATATATCACGACTCGGTGAAAAAGTCAAGAGAAATGAAACCAAAGTATAAAAAACTCCGGGCAATCCGCCCTAATAAAGGGATTGAGATGGATTATCGCAAGAAGCTGGCGGCTTTAATTGCGAGAATGCAGAAAGAAGCGCAAAGGGAGATTTTGCGGGCATATCAGGGCGAGGAGGCTCAAATTGCGGCTGATGCCGTTCCGGCTAACGTTTTGTATCGGTTGGTAAGAGGGCTGAGAGACAAATATCAGAAGTTGTTTAATAAGAAAGCCCGAAGCCTTTCGCTATGGTTTGTAAACAGTGTTGACCGTTATACGGAGGTGGCATTAAAAGGAGCGCTCCGGCATTATCAAAGTGAGAAGTTTCAGCAGGAACTCAGCGACTTGGGATTGTTGCACGATTTTAAGCGCACCCCGGCTTTAACTAATGCCGTTCAGAGTTTTGTTCATGAAAACGTAAACCTTATAAAATCCATACCCGAAAAGTATTTTACGGAGGTTGAGGGGATGGTAATGCGCGGTATAAGGGACGGAAAGCCATTTAATTGGGTAAATGATGAAATGGCTAAACGCTACGGAATAACCACCCGCCGGGCGGTTATGATAGCTCGCGACCAAAACCACAAGGCAACCGAACAGCTTAATCGCACGCGACAATTAGGGCTCGGAGTTAAGAGAGGGATGTGGCAGCACGCCACCGGAGTAAAAGAGCCGAGGCATAGCCACGAACAGGCCAACGGAAAAATATTTGATTTGGATAAGGGACTTAAAATTGACGGCGAATTTATCTTTCCGGGGGAAAAGATAAACTGTTTTCCTTCAGATGTTAAAATCAATGGTTTCGGTGGAATAGAGAAACTTTTTAGGCGTTTTTATCGTGGTAAATTGACCTGTATCAGGACTTCTGGAGACAATACAGTCTTGAGAGCTACACCTAATCATCCTTATCTTACCTTGAGAGGATGGGTCAAGGCAAAAGACCTTAAGGTCGGAGATAAGCTTATCAAGATTGTACATAAGGGAATCTCTGTCGGTAACAGTAATGAGGAAAACGGGGTATCTTTTGAGGATTTGTATAATGCGTTCTCTGCTTTCAGCCATAATTCCTTGGTATCTGGCTCTGGCTCGTGTGATTTCCACGGCGACGGTCTCATTAACCAGAAAGTCAACATTATACGGACCGATAGCCTTTTGAGCAATAAACTTGATGTTTTCAAGCTTGAATATATGGGCAAAAAATTTTTCAAATGGCCCGCAATAAGAAGTAATAGCATTTTGTTCTCTAAACAAGGCTCTGCGGCATTTTTCTTCAAAAGTATATTTATAGCCTTTAAGAGCTTGGCGGGCGGCTTGTGTGTAAAGCCTTTTTTGTTCAGGAGTTCTTTGTTTGGAGGAAAGTCTATTCGCTTCTTGGGAATTTCGGGGCTGAATGCCGTGTCTTTGGAGAAGTTTATTTATAAAAGTTCTACTGGCATTGAAAATGCGGCTAAGCTCCAAAACGCTTTTGCCGTCAAGGAAAAGGGATACAATTTTAATTTCTTCAGATTGTTTAACCGGTGCAGGTCTGGGCATAACGGCTATTTCCTTGCTTTTGATGAAATTATTGACATTAACAATAGCAATTATAGCGGGTTTGTTTATAATTTGCAAACAAAAACAGGATTTTACACAGTAGATTCCTATATTGTTAAAAACTGTCATTGTTTCTTTATTCCGTTACTTGAGGATTATTAAATGTTAGCATACGACAAGCTTGAAATGGATTCTGTGCGTCATCTTGACGAAAACGGTTTTTTGCACGTAGACGTGTCAAACATAACAAAAGAGGCGGTTAATCCGTATTATGGGCGGGAGATTCCCGGCTGGAAAGAGCAAGGGCTTATTCCTGATAAGATTTATTACGGCTACCGGCCTTTTGAAGAAATAGAAAAAGCGGCGGAGACGTTTAACAACCTGCCGCTTTTGTCCGAACATGTCGAGGACAGCGCGGATAAGAAAAACCAGCATTTACGGGTCGGGTCGCTCGGTACCGACGCAATGACAGAACGCCCGTATCTGAAAAATTCGCTGGTTATTTATGACCAGAAAGCCATAGACGGCATTAAATCGGACAATAAAAAAGAATTATCCTGCGCGTACAGATATGACCCGGTGTTTGAGCCGGGCACATTTGACGGGCAGAGATATGATTTCCGCATGACAAATATCCGCGGGAATCACGTTGCTCTTGTAAAAGAGGGCAGAGCAGGAAGCGACGTGGTTGTCGCTGATGGTAACTCAATTAAGAAAGGTAGAAAGATGAGTGTTAAGTTAAAAAACTTTATCAATAAACTTTCTTCAAAAAAAAGCATGGCGATGGATGAAGATTTGGAAGAGGCTTTCAAAGAAGCTATTCGCGAAGAAATCAAAGAAATCCAAGAGCCGGGCAAAAATGAGGAAGGTGTTGCCGATGACGCCGACACTACCGACAAAAACGCTTTGAAAAACAAGCTGATGGAACGCGTAAACGGCTTGTTAAAAGGGCGCGGCGAGGTTGACGGCAAGTCGGAAGAGGAATGGTACAAATGGTTCAGGGAAGCGCTTGACCGATTGGCTTATACGGATTCCACCCGTTCGGCTGACGATTCAACGCCGCAGGCGAAAGACGCGGAGCCGGAAGACAAATCTTTTGCGGAAGGGGTAAAATACGGCGAAAAGCTGGAGAAGAACCCGGAGGAACGAAAGAAATTGGACCGCGAGCACGAATCGGAAGGAATGAAAGGCGCAATGGACGCCCAGTCAATCCGCTTGTCCATTATAAACGAGTTCAGACAGAAAAACGAAGCTGCGGCAGCGGTACGCCCGCTTATCGGTAACGTTGACGTTATGGCCTTTGACAGTGCCGAAGACATTTATGCCAAAGCGCTGGAGCTTAACGGGTATAATGTGAAAAACCATGCCCGGTCAAGTTATCGCGGCATGGTGGAAGTTCTGAAAAACGCCAAAAAGGAGCCGAATATGTCTTATGACGCGGCTGCGGTAAAAGGGCTTTTGGAAGACTTTCCTGAACTTAAAAACGTCAAGTTAGGAGACAGATAATGGCAAATATAGCTTTTCAGAAGGAAATCAACAGCCAGAAGCCGTGGGGCGTGGCCGGTGATTTTATGGATGACAACTACAACCACATGTATCCTCTGACTTTGCTTGTGAAAGCGTATGAAGAGGGTGATGTGAAGGTAGAAGTCGGCAAGTTCGTATGGGACAACGGGGACGGCACCTGTTCCGCCAAGGGAACCGGGCAGCCTGCCGGTATCGTACACCGCGTTCTGGACATTCCGATTACGGATATTGCCAACGGCGCGACAATGATTGTTCCTTCAAAATACAAGGTAGGGATTGCCGATTGCTGCAGTATTTTTATTACTGTCAGTGATAAGCCTACCGTCGGCAACAAAATTTTTGTAAACAACACCACCGGGGCGATTACCAATGCAGCTCAGGGAGAAACGGTATCCGGCGCGACTGAAACGTCATTCAGGATTAAGACCCTGTGCGACAACACAGATGCGGCCGGGATACTTGTAGGCGTATCAAACTGGGGCGAACGCATGGAGATTAACAATGCAGCAGAATAAAATCGAGGAATTAAAACAGTACGGCTTTGTCTTTAACGGCTATCAGGGTTTTATTGACAAAGCCAATCTGGCACAGATGGCGATGGATGCGTCTTTGCTTACTCCGCCCAATTCGGGTATTCCGGTAGAATATACGGCGTTTCTTGACCCGGCAATCATCCGCATTTTGAATGCGCCGCGCCGGGCGCGTAAAATTGTCGGCGAGCGCAAAATCGGCGACTGGACAACGCCGTATGTCCGCTTTACGCAGATTGAACAGACCGGTTTTGTTCAGCCTTATGACGACTATGCGGACAACGGCAAATCGGACATTAACCCGACTTTTCCGACACGCGAAAACTATGTATTCGAAACGACGATTGAATACGGCGACCGTGAGACTGATATTGCTTCTCGTGCCAAGTTTAACCTTGTTTCCGAGAAGCAGGTGTCGGCGGCTACAACGATTGATTTGGCAATGAACCGTTTTTATTTCTACGGCGTTGCCGGCCTGCAAAACTTCGGTTTGTTGAATGACCCGAACCTTCCGAACGCACTGACGCCGGAAAACGGGGCGAGCGGGCAGAAGACCTGGCCGACCAAAACTGCCGTTGAGCGCTATAATGATATTTTGGCACTGGTAGCCGATTTGTCGGCCCGTTCCAAAGGCTATATTGACGAGAACTCCAGATTAAGACTGGTCATCAGCCCGGCAAGGTCTCCGCTGCTTTTGGGAACGAGCGACCTGATGGCGAACTCCGTCAAAGCGCTCCTGAAAGAGGGACTGCCTAATCTTGAAGTTGTCGTGGCGCCGGAAATGTCTACGGACGCAGGCGAAATGATGATGCTTTTCGCCGATGTGGTAGATGCCGACGATACCGCCAACAAGGTGGCTGATTTGGTATTTTCTGAAAAAATGAGAGCCGGACGCGTTGTTCCGTATCTGTCTCATTTCAAGCAGAAATATTCGGCAGGAACTTTCGGCGCGGTTGTTTTCCAGCCGTTTGCCGTTGCATCTATGCTTGGTATTTAGAACATATAAGGAGGCAATATGTCCAAGAAAAACAAAAGCGTACAGGGCGCTCAAAATCCTGCAAAGAATACCGTCCAGATTTCCGCCGTTGCCGCAAAGCCCGGCGGAAATTTTGTTACGGTAATGTCAAAACTTCCGACAGGGTTGGTTTTTACGACACCGGACGGAAAAAAGCACGTTATTAACGGTATGAATCAGGGGCTTCTGGTTAAAACCGAAGGCATGCTCGGCAGCTATGCGGCAACCCGTCTTGATGCCGAAGTATGGGAATATTTTGCCAAGGACCATGCCGAACAGGATTACCTGAAGAAAAAGGCGATTTTTGCCGAGGCCAAGGAAAGTAATGCCAAAGCCAAGGCCAAAGAGTTGGAAAAAGACGTCAAAACCGGCATGGAGCAGATTGACCCCAAAGACGTTCCGGGAATTGAAACTGCCGATAATACGAAAAGCAGCCAGGGAGTTACAGCCTAATGTCCGGTCAGCAGATAGTTGTTTTTGACGTGCAGGAGTTTTTAAGCCGCTATCCCGAATTTGACGGGAAGTTTACGGACGAGCAGCTGGAAAACTTTTTTAACATAGCCGAGGGCATATTGAGCAACACCGGTTTCACGCCCGTTTGCGACTATGATTTGCTTAAGACAATGCTCTATCTGCTGACGGCCCATGTCGCTTTTTTGTTCGGCCGCGGAGCAGGAACGGTAGGCAGCCTGTCCTCGGCAAGCGAGGGAGCGGTTTCGGCTTCGTTTTCGGTGCCACAAAACCAACAGGCGCAATGGTTTAGCCAAAGCCAGTACGGGCTGCTTTTCTGGCAGATGTCGCTGCCCTATCGGCTGGGGCGGTATATTCCGGCTTGCGGGTGCTGAAATGGGGAAATTTGCCAATGTCAAAATAGACCTTTCCAAAATCGTGAAGATGACGGAAAAGCTGGAAAAAGAGCTGAAAACCGGTTATAAAGGGGCAAAGGTCGGCTATATTGAAGGGCAAAAACATATAAACAGCAATACGGATTTGTCGGTTATTGCGCTCAGAAACAATTTCGGCGACCCGGCAAACAAAATCCCGCCACGGCCGTTTATGTCAAATGCCGCTGCCGAAATAGGGCAGAAAGTACCCAAGATTATCAAAAAACGCGTTGAGGAGGGCGAAAGCCTGAACCGGATTGTTACCCGCATTGCCCGGGAGATGTTAACAATTGTCAAAGCTTCGTTTACAAAACATAAGTATGAGCCGAACGCTCCGATAACCATTCACGGCGGCTGGATGAGGCGCGGGGGCAAGGCTTTTTATGTTAAAGGCAAAGGAGACAAGCCTCCGCTTATCCATAGTTTTGACCTGCAAAACAGCGCTCGCGCGGGAATTGTAGACGGCAGAGGAAAAGTTATTTTACTGCCGCCGGATGGAAAAAAGGACGAAGCTTGACAACAAGTAACTTTTAATTTATCCTGACCTCACAAAGAAGTTAAGGCAAGGTTAATTCCTTTAAGGTTAGTGTAAAAATCCAGCGTTGCGCCGCTGGATTTTCTTTTATATAAGATTCGTTTTTAAAGTCAAGTTCGGGTATTCCGGGCTTTTTTTATGGGACAAAGATGGCACTCAATCTTCATGAACTGGCGGGCGATTTTTTAACCGTTGTCAATGACTGGCAGCAACTCGCTTTTACCAAAACAAGGGTGGAATGGAAGCCCGACAGTCGCGAGCCCGTAACGACGACGGAAACTTTTACCGTCCGCGGAAAGATACAGCCCGCCTCTATACAGGAATTGCGGGAATTGGGGTTTAACCTGGCCGAATACCAGTATTTCAGAGTTTTTATCACCGGCACGCCGACGCAACTTGACCGGTTAAGCCAGTTTGGTTCGGATATTTTCGTCTGTAACGGTTACAAATACAGGATTGTTGCCAAAGAAGCGTGGGACGATGCCGGGTGGCGTGAGGCTTATGCTTACCGAATGGAGTATCTTGATGCGGGAAAATGAGATATACGATTATCTGCAGGGAATGATGCCAACGTTGCAATTTATCAATCCTTATGCGGATAATGCGCCGTTGCCGCCGCCCGGAACGAATTTTGCAACCATGAATATTATGCCTGTTTCGCCGATTGGGTGGAGCCAACAGCGGCAAAAGAGCTACGATGCGGAAACGGGCATTGCAACTCTTTATCAGGATATAGAGCGCGTTTACCGGATACAGTTTGATTTTTACGGGCCGGACGCTTTTTATAACGCCGAAGTGTTTCAGCATACGCTTCAGGTTAATTTGGTCAGGCCGCGAGGGGCACTGATGGATTTGAAAAAGACGGGAGACATCCGCAACCTTTCGTTTTTGCAGGAAAACAAAGCCTATATGCGGCGTTACAGTTTTGATACGGAAGTTTTTATCGTTGATACGATAGAAACAAAGACAAACGTTATTGAAACCGCAACCGTCAAAATTATTAACAGGGGAAACAATTTTTAACTAATTTTTTTGAGGATAAAGACCATGAGTTTACCTTTTTCCAAATTTGTGCCGATTTCAGCATCGGTTCAGTCTCCGTCGTTTACGGTGGAGAAAAAACACATGCTGTTGGCCATAAACAATACGCTTATTCCGACAAGTTCGGCTTATCTTGAGTTTTCGGGGAGTTCCGCCGTTGCCGCTTTCGGCGCTTATTTCGGCAAGAATATTCCCGAATATGCCGAAGTGCAGAAGTATTTCGGATATTTGAGCAAAACAGGAACCAGCCCGGACAAGCTGGTTGTTGCGCGCTGGTACAAAGAAGCCGCAGCCCCGTTTATCAAAGGAACATCATCTGTTGCAGAGCTTTCAGAATTAAAAGCGGTCAGCGAGGGAAGTTTTAATGTTTCATTTGACGGCACGGAATTTCTGGTAGTGGTTGACCTGAGTTCGGCCAAAAGCTATTCGGATATTGCGACAACAATCCGCAATGCGATTATCGCTAATTCTTCTGCGGGCGATATGTTTGGCAATGCCACGGTTGAGTACAGTTCTATAACCAGAGGATTTATCATTACGGCCGGCGAGACAGGAAAAGGCCATACCGTCGGGGCGGTAACCGCCGGGACAACCGGAACGGATTTGAGCGCCATGCTGGGGTTGAATGATGCCGTGCTGTCTCAAGGCGCCGATGCGGAAACTTTTGCCGAATTTTGCGACCGGCTGCTAAACGCCAATTCCTCCGGCTATTCCATTACGACGCTGGAAAATTTGGAACAGGCAGATATTGAAGCGGCTGTACAATGGCTGCAGGGGAGTATCGGCGAACAGACGATTTATTCCCTTGTGCGCCTTGTTTTTAACTTTACGGACAAAGAAACGTTTAAAACCGTACAAGAGGCGTTGATTGAAAAGGGATATACGGGATATGTTGCCTGTGTTGACCTGAATTCGGAAAACATCAATATTCTGGATTGTGCAATATGTGCAACGATTGATTTTGAAACGGCCAACGGCACAATCAATTTTAACTTTCAGCCGGCAACAGGCTATACCCCGATTACCAAGCTCGGCACGGTGGTAGATTATCAGCAGGGGCAGACCAATCTGGGGTTGGCTGAGGAATTGGACAATCTTTACGGTTCTTATATTTACTCCGTCGGTTTCGGTTCGCAGGAACAGGTTTTGTACGGCATGGGGCTGATGGCGGGTGATTTCGGCACGGAAGATGTGCAGGTCAACGAATCATGGCTGGAAAAAGACACGCAGACGCGGATTATGAATGGATTTATCGCTTTGAATAAACTGAAGCTACAGGGAACTGATGCCAAGGAATTTCTGAGTACAATGATTGCGCCTTCGTACGAAAAAGGCAAGACCAACGGAACGATTGCGCAAGACGGTACGGTTTCGGAAGCGGACCGTAACAGTATTTATCAGGCCATGGGCGTAGCGGGAGCTGCGGATTCTGTAGAGCAGAACGGTTATTATTTTCAAATAGAAGACCTGAGCGATGAGGATATCAGGCTTAAGCGGGCGAGGGTCAAAGCGGCCTATCTGTGCGGCGGCGTGATTAACAAGGTCAGAATCAGCAATACATTATATGGAGCGTAACAATGATAAATCAGGATATTTCAACAAACAAAACCGGGTTTCAAAACCTTGAATATTCATTAACAGCATTGCCGGTTTTGGCATATTTGAAACTTGACGGCATTGCCGAAGACGGCGTGCAGTGGGAGCGCCCGCAGCCTTCTGTTTTGGAAAAAGGGGCAGACGGCAAGGCGAAAGTGGTGCAGAAACCGGTAGTTTATGCCTGTACGATTGCGCTGATGCCCAATTCCAACTCCCGTCTGGCACTCGACAACCTGTGCGACGCAACGCAGGCAAAATACGGCAGACGCCTTGTAGACTATGCCATGGTTTTTAATGTGTCCAACTATACGACAGGAGTTAAAACGGTATATTCGGGCGGGACAATTGAAGAATATGACGGCGGCGATTCCGCAACCAGAGACGACGGGCAGGGAAACAAAGTTTACCGTTTGTCTTTTGCCGACCGTATTTCAATGCCTTTGTAAAATTAAAAGGAGACCTTAATGCAAAAAGTAGTCAAAATTGAAATAAAAGATATGGACAAGGCGTTAAAGTTTAATATCCGCCTGTTTAACGCCATGGAAGGACTTGATTTTATTGATAAGAGGATTGCCGAAAAATCCCGTTCGATAAAGGAGTGCCTTAAAGATTTGCTGCCGCTTGCGACCCTTATGGATTCAAGCGGCACAAATGCTGTTGCCGAGATGAGCCTTGAAAACTCAGCCTCATATTTTGAAAGTCCTCTTGCGCCGATAGAACTGGGAATTAAAATTCTCGAGCATCAAATGGTTTTTATGAAAAGCTCCGAAATATTCCGTCCGTACGTCAGTATTCTCGAAAAGATGTATCGTTTGCCGATTTCGGAGAGTCAAACCTCATCTTCAACATTCTCACTCCCGAAATAAGCGTAACAGATTTAAATCGTATAGATTTGGGCGACCTGTATTTATGCAACCTCGCCCAATATGTCCGGGTTCAAAATGAATATGCGGCGTATAACCGCGCCAGAGACAAGGCAAAATAAATGTTTTCCGATGCCGTTATAAATTTCTTCATCAATTCCAAGGAAGCCGAAAGGTCGCTTGACAAACTTACCAAAAAGTTTGAAAACGCCGGTGATTCTATGGCCAACAGCCTGCTTTCCAAGCTGGGAGCCATTACCGCCGGGGCGCTCGGCATAAAAGGGCTGACCGAAGTTTATAACGAAATGAAGCAGATTATCCATCTTGCCGAATTATGGAATATGCCGATTGAGAAGCTGCATCAGTTTGTCAATATGTTTCAGCTTTTCGGGGGGACGGTGGACGATGCCGTGTCTTCCGTCGACCGTTTGCAAAATTTGCAGAAGGCCTTAATCAACGAATCTTCCGGGGAGTTAAAGGAACTTTCCGCCCGTTTGGGGGTAAATCTGGCCGGCCAGGATTATCTGGGCGCGATAGAGCTTATCCGGTCGCGTTTTAACGCTTTGACCGATTACGGCCAAAAAATGGTTCTTGATGCTTTGGGCGGAGATGAAAACAATGCGCTAATTCGCATGCTTCGCGCCGGTCCAAACGAGTTTATGGGAAAGTGGAACGAAGCCGGGAGCTTTACGCTTCTGACCGAACAGACGAAAAGGGATTTTATCGAAATTGAACAAAATATCGGGAAGATTCAGGTTGCGCTTAATTCCATCGGTTTGGAAATGTTGCAAGGTCTGGCACCGGCAATCAAGGGTTTTTCTGACAGTCTGGCCGATTTTGCGAGGGACACGGAGACACGCGATAAAATTGCCGATATTGTTAAGCTTTTTGCAGCTTATAAGGCGTCAGTGCTTTCGCTTCGCATTGCAATAGGTCTGTTGCTGCGCCCGTTTGCCTTGTTGGGAATTGCCGCAGGGCTGGTTTATATCAACTGGGACAAACTGCAAAAACCTTTTAATGACTTTCTGGCTAAAAATCCAGAATTAAACAAAGCGTTTGACGATTTGGCAGAATTAGCCAAAGCTTTTGCCGATGCCCTTGCTTCGGGCGATTGGCAGACTTTTTTCGACAGGATTGACAATACGATTAAGAAGTATGAAACGCTGAAAGACCTGTTAGACATCATTGCCAAAAGCGGAAAATTTATTCTTTCAGGTTTTGGACTGGCTGAGCCGGATGACAATGATGTTTTGACTTATGATAAGGCGATGGGACGGTTATCCGACAGGATTGACGCTTTAGGAGATTGGATTTTGGAAAAAACCGGGTTAAAAACGTATATAAAACCGGGGGCCGAATGGTTTGGGGAAGGCATAAGGGGCGCAAGCCCTATGGATACAGGACGCCCTTATCTGCCGTATTTTTCCGAGCCAAATCAAAATACGGCATATTACGACAACCGTACATATACTTTTAATAATCCGAGCGAGAGGCAGATACAGCTGGCAACACAGCGGGAAAGCGTCTTATATCAGAATACGCGCGGCAACCGCAGCGGCGCATTTAACTACAGAAGCGGGAGCGTCTCATGATTTTGAGCATTGCAAATGATATCTGGCAAAGATTAAACAATTATACCTACGGAATAAAGTCGGCTAACAGCGATAAAGTCTGGCTGGAATTTGATACGATAGACGAATGCCAGTTTCACGGTTCGGCGACAGTTACCAAGTATCCGCTGGAAAACAATACTTACTATACCGATTACAAATACTCGAACCCCGATGACTTGATGCTTAAGGGGGCGATTTCGGTCAATTCGCTGATAAGATTTGGCGATGCTGAATACAACCTTGACGGTATAACCAACAAGACATCGCTTGTGGAACTTATTCGCAATCAGTGTTCAGAGCTTTGCAGAAATATGATTTTGCTGGATATTCAGACCCGCAATTCAGGCTTGAGAAAAAACTTTACCATGAACGATTTTGTTATTAACGAAACGCCGGGCAACTATAATATGCTTGAGGTAGATATGATTTTTACCGAGGTCTTGCGTTTGACTGCAGAGGGAACAATGCTGCGCAATGTTGCCGACAGCAATATGCAAAAAGCGGGTATTGTTGAAAACCGCGACGTTAATCTGGGAAGGTGGTGGATGTAATGCAAACGGCAATCAACCTTATCCAAACGCCGGTTCAGGAACTTTCGGCAACAATTACCGATGCGGCAGGCTATCGGCGGATTGTCGGCATCAGCCTCAGAACGATGAAAGACGGCAGCCTTATTGCCGACATTACTGTTGACGGCGAGGTACAGAGGTATGGTGTCAGATGTATAGACAAGATGCCGCTGTTGCTGAACAATGCATTAAAAGGAAATTTGTATTTTTATGACACTTTGGGCAATACAGACCCCGTCTACAGCGGGTTTAATGACAGATACCTGCTTATTTTTGATACGGAATACAGTTTGGTGTAAGGAGAAAACATGAAAACATATATTGAAAACCCCAAACGCTGGGAAAGCTTTGTCATGACCAAAGAAAATCTGCTTAACGGAAATGCGACACATAGTGCGAAGGCTTTTCAGGACTTGATGGAAAGATTTAACACCTGGGCGCAAAATAATGGTTATGGCATTATATATAATGAACAAATCGGTTATCATGCCGTTAAAAAAGCAAATTATACCGATGGTGCTGTTGTAGCGGATTTACCGGTTCCGGGGTTCAAGCTCGCAAAGCCTGCTGATAAACTTAGAATAGCAAACGAAGATATTAAAAGGCAACGCTCCGCCCTTATGATTGAAGAGGCCGACCCGCTTAAATACGATTACGAAGAAGCTCTCGCAAAGGGGAATAAGAACGCAGAGGCGCTGAAAAAGCTCTGGCTTGCAAAGAAAGACGAAATCAGAAAAAAACTGCCTTATCTGACAGAAGATGAATAATATCTGGGACATTTCGAAGCGGTACCTGCGCCTTTCCATTTACAGGAAAAGCAGCCCGGAGCAGCTTTTGACCCAATTGACTGAAGATGCGGATGTTGAGTTTAATACCTCGGCAGCAGTGACGGGGGCATTGAACGAAGCCAATATAATTATCGGCGGCCTGAAAAAAGAAACGATGTTTTTTTTGGCGACGTCGGCAACACCGTGGTTAAAGAACTGGGTGCAGGCGCGGATTGTGCTGGAGGCCGGATATTATAACCGCCATGCACGCATTTTTGACGGAGTGGCAATGGATGCCGTTATGGATATGGAAACGGCTGACGGGAAAGTCACGATTAAAGCTATGTCCATGTTTGAAGAACAAACAGAAACCAAAAGCTATACGTTTGAAGGGGAAGTTTCGGTTAATCAGATAGCCTCAAATTTTGCCTCCGATTTGGGGCTGCCTCTTGTTTCGGAGATTTCAGACGATTTTAAAGTCAGCAATTATGCACTCAGAAACGAATCGACAATCCAGAACCTGCGCAGCCTTGCTGACCAGACCGGACTTGAAATTTATATGCATAACGGGCGGGTGTATATTAAGGAGCCGGGCGGGCCGCTGGAGAATATCCCGGCTTTAACATTTGGCTCGAAGGATATTGTCGGCGTTCCGCAACCGACGCCTTTAGGGGCGGATGTCAATGTCCGTATGACGACCGAACCGGTGACCGGGCAGCAAATTATTGTTGATTCGCTCAAATTTCCGCAAATTAAACAAGCCAAACTTCAGTTGCAGACTTTGCGGCATATCGGAAAAACCCGGGGAACGCAATGGTACACGCAGCTGGTTTTGCGCGGTAAAGATTTTGGATGGTACAAATGAAAAATATTCCCCAGTTTAATCCGGCAGATATTTCCAGCGAATATGCACTTTTAAACGCGATTATCAAAGACTATCTGGCAAAGAACTTAGCAACCGTACAACCGGTACAGGTTATTAAAGTTTATGAAGATAACGGCTTTTTAGATGTTTCGCCGTTGATAGAAGTTGAGGATACATCGGGAAACCTGCTTGCGATTGGCACCAAAGACACGATTTATTCCGTTCCCATAATCCAGCATTTTGGCAACAACTGCCAGATAACGATAGCCCCGGGCGTCGGGGATATCGGATTTCTGTTAGCGTCAAAGTATGATTTGTCAAATTATAAAAAGACGAAGAAAACGGCTGCTGCCGGTTCGTATCGGCAGTTTAACTGGGCGGACGGCGTATTTTTGCCGCTGACGTTCAATCAGACAGGAGCGGGAGTTATTTTGCGCAACAACCAAACGCAGATAGACCTGCAGGACGGCCGAATCAACATTACCGGCGACGCTTTGGTTATAAACTGCAAAACCGCCGAGGTTAATGCCGAAACTTCGGCAACGGTCAATTCTCCTGCGGTTAATCTTGGCGGTGAGGGCGGTCAGGGTGTTGCAAGATTGGGAGATGCCGTGGAGGTTAACGTAACATCCGGTTCTTCTGCCGGGACATGGAGCGGTACGATTACGGCAGCGAGTTCCATTGTCAAAGCTAAGTGAGGAGGCTATGGAAAGTTTAAAGATTGATGCAGACAATAATCTGGTTTTGACGCAGGGAAATCTGGCAATAGCTGCAGGTGTTGATGCTTGTGCGCAGGATACAAGGACACGCATCGGTTTTGCCAGAGGGGAAAATCCATACGATACGGCAGCCGGTACGGATTATTTCAGCAACATATTAGGCAAAATGGGCGGCACCGACTATATTCGCGAACAAATCCGTTCCCGCATTATGGACAACAGTGAAATCACCCAGATAAACAACCTTTCGCTAACCCACGAGGGCGGAACTTTAAATTTGGCGGCGAAAATTTCAACTATTTATGGGAATATCAGCTTATGAATACTCTTTTCAGCGTAACGAGCGACGGCGTTATTACTGTTGACACGTCGAAAATTAAAGAATCTTTTCAGGAGGCGTATAAAGGCGCTTTGGGCAGTGATTTGAACCTTGAAGACAGCACCGTTCAGGGGCAGCTCATCCTTAACGATACGGAAAATCTGACAACGACAATGAACGAGGTTGTGACCATGGCCAACTCTTTTTCCGTCTATACGGCAAAAGGAAAGGCACTGGATGTCGCCGCAGCCTATTTTGGCTATTATCGCAAAAGCGGCCGGAAGACGGTCGTGTCTGCGACCTTAACCGGAGCTGTCGGGACGATTATCCCCGCCGGTTCTATTGCATCAAACGGCGAAAATGAATTTGTATCGTTAAATAAAGTGACGATACCGAAGAGTGGGAGCATAACAGTTCAGTTTCAGGCAAAAGATATCGGTGCAATAAACTGTGCGGCGGGAACACTGACTACGATTGTAACGCCGGTTACAGGTTGGGATAGCGTAAATAACGAATTGGGCGGTATTGTCGGCGCGTTAGAGGAAAATGACAATATTTTTCGACAGAGGATAACAGCTAATTGGCTGAATATCCGGGCAAAGACCATTTTAGGGGCGTTGATTGACAATGTGGCACAATTGGCTGATGTTGTAAGTGTTTTGGGGCGGGAAAATTATACCGATGAAAGTATTAAGATTGATGATGAAACTCTGGCGCCTCATTCGGTTTATCTTTGCGTTTTAGGCGGTAAAGATGCAGATATTGCGGAAATTATGGCTAAATTTAAAACTGTCGGTGCGGGTTTTAACGGTGATACTGATATTTCATATTATGACGAAGTGGCTAAATTTACTTATGATTATAAAATTCGCCGTACTACTTTCAGACCAATAACAATCAAAGTCACCTATAGTGAGAATAACTATACCCCGGCTGATGTAGAAGATATTATTAAAAATATTCTGACACAATACATTGCCGATAATCCGTTTCAAATCGGACAAGTTATTTCGTCGGTCGTCTTGTCGCAGGCGTTGGACAGTTTTAATCAGGCAGACCTTTTAAATCTGCAGGTAGCGAATGGCCCGAATTATGTAGATTATTTGCAAATGCAGATTGATGATGTCGGCGTTTTAGAAGAAATCGTATTTGAAAAGGTGAGCTGATGTTTAAAGAAGTCGCATTAGACATACTGCAAAAACAATACGGTTACACCAATGTTTCAGATTTAATGATAAAGCGTGCTACCGTATGGGACAATTATCTCGGAGATGTATCCGAACGTTTTATTACGGAAATTCTGGATTACAATACCTGTATACCCGAAGCCCTTGACTTTATTTGGGGGCGTATGCTGAAAGTTACCCGCACTTTTGCCGGCGCAGACGGGGAAAACTTTTCTTTAAGCGACGACCAATTTAGGGAGATTATCAAAATCAGGGCTTTCGGTACGATTTGGGACGGCAGCGTCTATAAGATGAACCGTTTTTTGCAGGATTTGTTTAAAGACCGGGGAACGGCCTATGTCCAGGACAGCCTTGATATGAAGTATGAAATCTTCGTTTTTGACTTCGCGCTTGAGCCCTGGGAAGAATATTTGTTTTTATACAAGGATATTTTGCCGCGTCCGGCCGGCGTAGGCATCGCAATTTATAATTTGTTTACCGATTCAACGTTTGGGTTTGAGGGAACGGAATTTCAACCGTTTAATCAAGGCGTTTTGTGGAACGGGCAGTTAATGAAAGGGTAAAAGATGAAAGCAGCTGATTTTGAATTGCCGCAGGTTTTGGCGGGTGCTTTTGCATATAATGGCGAACGCAACGAGATTGCCGAAGATGCAACCGGAAATTATCTTGCATCGTTGGAGCAAGGGTTTCCTCCGATAACCATGCAACCTAAATCTTCAGGAGGCACGCCGCCGGACGGCAAGGACTTTAACGGGCTCGGCTATTTGCTGAGCCAGTTTTATTTTTTTGTGCAAAATGGCGGCAGCTATACATTTAATACGGACGTTTCCGCCAAAATCGGAGGATATCCGAAAGGAAGCCGCTTGTGGTACACGTCGGAGACCGGCGACGTAATGCTTTTGGAGTCGGCAGTAGACGACAACTCTTTTAATTTTAATGCAGACCCGTCAGTTATCGGCACGCAGTGGAAAGAAGTTATTCCGACCAAATCCTATATCGATGCGGCGATTGCTGCCGCAACGGTCGGTAAATTTATGCAACTTACTGGAAATGCAAATGAAACGGCGACCGGAATTAAAACGTTTACCGGCAATGACGGGCAAACCGATACGGTTGTAATTTCCGGCGATGATGAAAATCCGCTTTTGGGCAAAAAGTTGGTTTTAGAAAACAAACGCCGTCATACCGGCTTCGGCCGTTCCGGCCAAATGAATGCAATATCTTTTCGGGCATCTGACGGGGAGTATGCGGCAATAGCCGGCGGAATAATCGAGAATGTACCGTATCTGAGCTTTGGATTAGGACGTTCAGAGCCTCTTGTGCTGTATTCCAATGCGGTTAACCTGTATCAGCCGACAAACATAAAATTAAGCAGCGGGGGGCGCTTTTTGACGGTAAAAGTTTCGTCTCTTTCGCCTAAAGCATATTTGGAGATAGGTTCCGAAAGCATCGGACAAACGACGACATGGGGGTTGACCAACAGCAGGGCAGGCGGGCAGACTTTTGACACCGGTATCCGATTTGTGCGTTCGACGGCGATGACTGGCTGGGCGGAGCTTTACCAGAAAGGGGCTTCAAATTATTTTCCGGAAGGACAATCGGCGTTTTCTTTTGATATTGCCGACAGTGACAGCTCATACAAAATCGCATACACAAAATGGGTAAAGCGCCAGATTGACCGTAAGCTGGAATACAGCAAAGCGCAGAAAATCACATCTGGTTTTGTTACGGCTGCTCCGGGATGGGTTTTTGTAACCGGAAATACAGTAGGCGGAAGTATCAATCTTTATATCAATAATGTTTTAATTGCCACAGCCAATGGTAACGGCTACAATAAAAGCAGTTCGACGATGTTGGCACAAATTAAGGTTACAACCGGAGATTCAATCATATTTACAAACAATCCGAATGTCTTATATGTTCCGTTTGAGGCGGGAACATCCGCTTACAATGATGATGAATACAATACGGAAATAGAGACAATAGTTAATGAAATTAACGGGGAGGTTGTATGATGGGGACATTGGTTGAAAAACTGGATTATTTGGAGCAAACAAAAAAAGATATTCAACAGGCTATAATTGCCAAAGGAGTAGAGGTTGGCAATGACGTCACTTTTCGGGATTATGCGACAAAAGTTTCGGCTATTTCCGGCGGAGGCGGAGGCGGCGGCGGAGGCGGAGGCGGCGGCGAAACGGTTTTTGCGGTAAACAATACGGGCGCGGCGGTAACAAAGGGGACGAAAGCGCTGCTAAACAGCCACCAGCGGGAAACGACGGCAACGGCAGAAAAGCTGATTAACTCAACCGCGGGAAGCAGTATGTATTTTCCTTTTTGCAAGGGAAATGACGTTTATGCAATTTTCAGAAACGGCCTGTACAGCCTGACCTACACACCGGAATCCGGCAGTTGGGCGGCGACAGACCTTGATATTGCCGGCGTTAGCGGAAGGTTTATTGACTTTATTGACGGCAACATCTGCTATGCTGTACAGGAAAGGCTTATACGTTACACGGTAAATACGCAGTCGATTTATCCGCACGGCATTATCAATCCGGCGGCATATTATATCGGGCAGTACAACGGGGAAGGGCGGTGTCTGGCCTGTATCGACAGCCGCTTGGTTTTGACGACATACGATTTTGCTACGGATACCATCGGGACGGAAGTGCTGTGCGATATCCGGGAGGGTTGGACAAAAGACAGCGGTGCGCAGAAAGGGCGTGTCATTCGTCTGGGCAACAAAGTGCTGGTCTGGTTCACTGACACGGTTTACATTCTTGATTTGACGACAAATTCGGTTATCGGGACGACGGCGAATATTGAAGACGTTGCGTATGCGACAGGGTGCGAACCCGGCGACTATGTTTTTGTGCATATTGAACAGTTGAATTTAGATACCGGCGCAACGATGACGGTTTATAAAATTGATGAGAATTATCAGTTGGTTGCCGATACGCCGAGGATTTTGCTGCCGTGGACTTCGGTCAAGGTGCGGATGTTTTATAACGCGTCGACAGGCGTTTTAAATATAGGAACGACGGAGATGTTCGTTATGTTCCAGTTTAATCAGGAGAGCAAGACTTTTGCCAGCATTGCCGCAGACGTATTGCCACCCTCAGACAAAGCGGACAGATACTTTATGACGTTTGACATCACCGCAGACCGGACAAAGGCGGCGATGTGCTATTACACGAGCAGGAATTATCTGAACGCATACAACCTTTCAAACGCTTCCGATGCGGTTTATGCCGACCCGGTGGATTTGTTCCATTTTTATCCGGATAATTCGGTAACCGGGTTTGCCACCGGGGCAACGGACGAAACGGGAAAATATGAGTTTAAGACAGTAACGGGAGCATAACAATGAGCGATACGGAAATAAAGCAAAAAGTTATCGAAAAATTGACCAGAAGGCAGCTGTTTATCATCTGCCTTTTTTTAATCCTCTGCGGCTGTGTGGTCGGCGTAGCGGCGGCAATTTATGCGCCCGGAGCATTGGCGGCAATTTGGGGGGCATTATGATGAGCTGGGAAGGAATGTGCGCCATTGCGGCGATTGCCGGGGTGGCGATGAATTTTATCCGTTTCGGCAAATGGCAAGGGGCGATTGAGGCGAAAGTTGATGTATTGGAGCGGGAATCTGCGGCGGCAATAAACAGGTTTGACGTGGTGGGCAAAAGGCTGGAGGAAAACAGTAAGCTTCTGGCCGAGCTTAATGCCAAGCTGGGGATTTTGCTTGATGAACATTATCAGAGGGGGAATCATGGCTGAAGACTGGGAAATGCGGCGGCTGGAGTTTCACGAAGGCTGTAGGCTCATGCCGTATCGTTGTACGGCAGGGAAATTAACCATCGGTATCGGGCGGTGTATTGATACAAACCCGTTCACCAAAGAAGAGCTGCAAGCCGTGGGCGACTGGAAACACGGAATTACCAAAAACGCCGCGCTGATGCTGCTTCGAAATGATATTGACCGCTGCTTAAAGCAGCTGTCGGGGTTGGATTTTTATGCCAAGCTTGATTTGGAGCGAAAATACGCTTTGCTTGATATGTGCTTTCAACTTGGTTTTAAGGGGCTGTGCGGGTTCAAGAAAATGCTCGAAGCGATGCGCTGGGGCAAGTGGCAAACAGCGGCGGAAGAGTGCCTGAACTCGGACTATGCGCGGCAGACACCGGCACGGGCGAAACGGATTGCAAGGCTGATTAAAGAGGGGATTTGGCTGAGGGAATGATTCAATCTGTTGATAAGACATTAAAATATTTGAGCAACATTTTTAAAGGTGTAAAAACAATAAAGAGCCAAGTTGCAGCTTGACTCTTTTATTTCTTCAACCCAGAAGGAAGTTGGCATATAACTTCATCCTGCGTTTGGAGTATAGCAGAATCCGTTTTAATTGTCAAGCACAAAAAAGTGGATTCGCAGTCGGCTTCCTTCGCATTAGCGAAAGGAGGTTTCCAAATGGTGAAAATCATAGAAATTATGATTATCATTTTGGAGCTGTTACTTGCAATAATTAAGTAACGGCAGAGCGGAAGTCAAGCGGCTTCCGCTTTTTTGTTGCAAAAAGTGTGATGAAACGGCGGATTTTGATGGGAAAAAGTGTGTAATGACTAAATTTTTAACGTACGCCGTGGCGGGGCTGCTGCTGGCGCTGTATATAGCGATAAGCTTATACATCGAACGGGGCAGGGAGATTGCGGCATTGCAGGGCGAAAAGAGTGCCCTGTTGGGGAAAACATCATTTTTGGAGGCGGAAATTGCGAAACGAGATGAAAAGGCCTTGGAAACCTCAGTCAGATTGCGCGAGATTGAGGAGGCAGCAGAGGCGGAGAAGGACAAGGGCGGTTTTGATTGGGACAGCCCTTTGCCTGCTGATACTGTTGCTTTGCGGCTGCGCCAGGACTGAATATGTTTATGTCGAGGCACCGCGCGAGCCGATAACGTGCCACCGGCACATGAAGACGTTTTTGGATATGGCGAAGTGTCTGGAGATGTACAAGGCGAAGTATTAGGGGCTTGACTTGTTCGGAAATTCCGAATAACTTATAAGCAACATGATTGTTCATGTTATCGAGGCCTTTCGCTGCACCTATCAAGCAGATAAAAGAAAGCGGAATCGTATTTGCACAAAGCCGACCTCACGGCGCAAATAAGCCTCTGATATTAGATTTCAGAGTAGGCTCGCGGGCGCCTGTAATTCCTAGGAAAGCGTCCGGTGGAGCCTCTGCAAGAGCAACCAACAGCAGGCACGGCTCCGTATGGTGTACGGCATCTCTATCTGGGTGAGGGTTGTATTTTCTATCTTACGAGGTAGAAGGGGGCTATAAGCCCCCCATATTTTTGAGTGGGAGAGCGCCTTTTAGCGTCAAGCTGAAGGGCGTTTTATGTTAGCCTGTAACAGATTACAGACAAAGTGATTAGCTTGTAATAAAATACAGGCAAAAAATCGAGCGCGTACCAAGATGTACGATGCTTTCCGGGTGTCGTCGGATAATCAGAAGTATCTGCTCCGCGGATTGAAAACCGGCGACTCTCCGCTTTGAGGTGTCAAGGAATACTTGATTACTACTTGAGTTGATGACAAATTGTCATCGACTGGAGTAACCATTTTACCATGCTGTGGAAATGGTCGGTGGCTGTTTCCGTTTTGGAAATAACCACTCGGCTATTTGTAGATGAACAAATAGCGATGACACACGCAACCGTCTGAAAAGGCGGTTTATTTTTATGAATTTTGCATATTTTCTTTTTGGTGAGTGTAGATGAAAGAAATTTATATTGTTCATGCCGATGCGTATATAGGCTGTTACAAGCCGGG
>ERZ779895.1151-NODE-1151-length-30746-cov-14.414584_pt1 | contig 30746 bp, 28 predicted proteins | sample MGYA00511093_ERZ779895 | MGnify/ENA primary metagenome ERZ779895 (study PRJEB29588, sample SAMEA2142970) | human gut metagenome | biome: human gut; feature: human-associated habitat; material: faeces | place: Denmark | collected 2008/2010 ... | reverse complement strand
ATGTTTTTTTCGGGAGCACAGGTAAGTGCTGCACAAAAGTCCTACAAATTGTCTCACGGAGTGCGGACATGACCCACCGTGGAGTGCTCCAAACTTGGAAAGACACGGATCATCGCAGATGCAAAAATGTCTGGTTAGAAATCCTGCATAGCACTTCGGAGAATTGCATTAGCACTTCTCTGGTTCCGGATACTCCACACCGAACGTTTCGACAGTCACTTTTTTCATGACCTGCGGAGCGAGCGGGCGGTCGCTATAGTCGGTTGCAGTCTCTGCGATCTTGTTGACTACGTCCATGCCCTCAGTGATCTTGCCGAATGCAGCGTATGCGCCGTCCAGATGCGGGGAAGTCTTATGCATGATGAAGAACTGGCTTCCGGCGGAATCCGGATGCATGGCTCTTGCCATGGAAAGAACGCCCTCTGTGTGCTTTAAGTCATTTTTGAAACCGTTCTGGGAAAATTCGCCCTTGATATCGTAGCCCGGGCCGCCCATGCCGGTTCCGTCCGGACAGCCGCCCTGAATCATAAAGCCGTTGATGACGCGGTGGAAGATCAGTCCGTCATAGTAGCCTTTCTGGATCAGGCTGATAAAATTGTTTACCGTATTTGGTGCGATCTCAGGATAGAGCTCTGCCTTCATGATATCGCCATTTTCCATCTCGATAGTAACGATTGGGTTTGACATAGTATACCTCTTTCTGCCCTGTATGCGGGCGGGTGAAATAAGAAGCAGCCTGCTGTGACAGCAGTCATCCGCCGCCTCTACGGCACTATTGTAGCGAAAAAGAGCGGATTCGTAAAGAGAAACGATGGAATTTCCGAAAAAGTCTTGCCCTGCAGGCAGGAAGAGGGTAACATTAGGTGGATTCAGGAATGCTATTTTGAAGGAAAAGTTGCAAATGGATATAAAAAATATAATCAAGAATAAACAAAAAGAATTTATACAGGGAATGATTGCACTGATATTATGCGTGGCGTTATTTTGCAGTGCGGCTGTCTCTGGGGAAAATGACGGATCTGAGTGGAAAATGCGCCATGGCGGGCAGAAATATGAGGAGACGGGAACTGATGGTCGGGTGCAGACGCCACTATATGCAGGAATTCTTGCAGAATTTCGCGCGAATGAGATGGCAATTTTGTCGGACAACCAGGAGATTCTTGCGAAAGCAGCAGAGCGTGCAGCGGAGGAGGCGGCACATCCGGAACAGGGCGTCTACACATTTTTACAGGGACCGAAGTCCTGGACAGAGGGACGGGCATGGTCGGGGGAGTGGTCGAACCAGTATGTCAGAGGCAATTACTTCGGCAATTTCGGATGCGGTCTGTGCTGTATGGCAAATATCTACTGCACGCTTACGGAGTATACATGTTCTCCGTGGGACATGTACGAATATGCGAGGCAGGTGTCCGGCTATGCACCATCGCGGAAGATCGGGGCAATCGGCTGGGCGGATATGAAAGTTACATTGCGAAAAAGCGGTTTTGACTGTACCCTGAACACAAAACCGGAAAGCTATGAGCAGTTCCAGCAGGAGATCACGGCGTCACAGATGGCGGTGGTTCTGGTTTCCAGCAGGGACGATGATACCTACTGGAAGAAGACGGGAGGGCATTATGTGTCGATCAGCCTTTACGATGCGTCGTCAGATCAGGTGTTCCTCGGGGATCCGGCGGATCCGGACGGCAACCGCTCCTGGATTCCGCTGCGCTACGTGTATGACGCATTAAAAACCGTCAGCCAGTATCAGTATCTTCTGGTACAGGATTATGCGGAGGAACAGAATCAGTGGATGCATGACGGGATTACGGATGCATGGGGAGGAATGTAATATATATTTGACATATTGTAAAGCAGATGCTACCATAAAAGAAGAAATCAGAAACTATCAGGACTGTGTGACAGGAAATGAAACAGGAGGATTGGAAGATGAAAGAAAATGTGGCGTATCTGCTTGGGATTGTGGTAGGGGTGGCAGCGGTAGGAATTATCTGCTGGGTGAAGAAACGGGGACGCAGGGAGACTGACTATGATGAGCGGCAGTATCAGACGCGCGACCGTGCATGCCGGTACAGTTTTCTGACACTGCTGTTTTATGAATTGTTATACGGGGCATTGTACAGTAAGGAGGCGCCGTCATGGTGCGACTATACGATGGGAAATTATCTGGGAATTGGTCTGGCACTGCTTGTGTTCGGCGTATATTGTATCTGGAACGATGCTTATATGAACCTGAACCAGAAGCCGTGGAGCGTACATCTGATGTTTGGAGTGCTGGCACTGTGCAATCTTGGAATCGCGGAAAATAACCAGCGGATCGGAACGCTGTTTGCGGACGGAAAACTGGGATTTGGCGCGGTGAATCTGGTGTTTGCAGTGATGTTTATTGTCTTTGAAATTGTTTTTTTTATAAAAAGAAGCCGGGAGAAGCGGGATCTGTCGGAGGAAAAAGCTGAATGAAAAATCTCAGGTTAAAGGCGGCGCGCGCGGCAAAGGATCTGTCCCAGCAGACGCTCGCCGAGAAGGTGGGAGTGTCGAGACAGACGATCAATGCCATCGAGAAGGGAGATTATAATCCCACAATCCGGCTGTGCATTGCGATATGCAGGGAGCTGGACAAAACACTGGATGAAATTTTCTGGGAAGAGGAAGAATGTTAAAGTTAGAATATATTTTGATTGGAAAGCTGCCAAAGACAGAGCGTGACATGCTGCTGGAGAATCTGAGAACAGAGCGGGAATGTGGGCGGAACGTTTTGGAATGGGACAGCGCGAAGAAACACATTCAAGAAGGGGCGCTTGCGGAAAAGGCAATTTTGGTCTCGGAAGATGCGAAGGAACTAAGCGAGGCACAGCGGATCGGGATGGCTGCGCTTTGCTATTTGATGCCGGAGGATGGAAGGACGCAGAGAGAAGAGACCGCCGGGGAGATGGAAGTGACGTCTCCGGCGGATATGTATGCGGAAGGGATGGAGGAGATCGACGGATCTTTTTTACAGCATGTCTATGAGAGACATCATCGTATTCCGTGGATCATTTTAAAAACGCCGCGCTGCATCGTGAAGGAATTTTCCATGGAATACTTAGATGCACTGTTTGAACTGTATGCCGGGAAAGGAATGACGGACTACATGGAGCCGCTGTATCCGTATGAGGAGGAGCGGGAATATCAGCAGGCGTATATCGAGCAGATGTACCGGTTCTACGGATACGGCATGTGGATCGTGTGCGACAGGAATACCGGAGAGCTGATCGGGCGCGCCGGCGTGGAACACCGGGAGGAGCTGGGCGGAGAGCTGGAGCTCGGTTATGCGATCGGTGTGCCGTGGCAGAGGCAGGGCTATGCGACGGAGGTATGCAATGCGATTCTTACCTATATAAAAGAGGAACTCATGCTGCCGTCGGTCAGCTGTCTGATCGAGGAGGGAAACGTGGTATCGGAGCATCTGGCGCAAAAACTGGGCTTTCATTATTGTGAAACGGTGCAGATAGATGGAAAACAGATGAGAAAATACAAAGTTGCATTTTATTAGGAAATAAAATATAATATTGAAATAAAAATTATCATGGATGAAGTGGGTGAGGCACATGGCAGATTACTCTCAGAAAGAAAAAGAACTTGAGCGTGAGCATTTGGAAAAACTGGTAAAGGAAGAGGACCGCAGTATCAAGCCAATGAAGGAGTTTGAGAGTCCGGAGGATTTATATCATGAGTTGATCGCCAGTGTGCGCAAATATCACCCTTCCGCAGATATTTCTCTTATTGAAAAGGCGTATCATGTAGCGCGGGATGCGCATGAGGGACAGACGCGCAAATCCGGTGAGCCGTATATTGTGCATCCGCTGTGCGTGGCGATCATTTTAGCGGAGCTGGAGCTTGACAAGGAGACGATCGCGGCAGGTCTGCTTCATGATGTGCTTGAGGACACGGTCATGACGGCGGATGAGATCAAGGAGGAGTTCAGCGAGGAAGTGCTGCTTCTCGTGGACGGAGTGACGAAGCTGCGCCATCTGCATCTTACGGACAACAGCCATAATCACGATCAGAAGGACCGTTCTGCGGAGCGCTTAGAGATGCAGGCGGAGAACCTGCGCAAGATGTTCCTCGCCATGGCAAAAGATATCCGGGTCATCTTAATCAAGCTTGCAGACCGGCTTCACAATATGCGTACCTTAAAGTACCAGTCCAAGGAGGCACAGATCCGCATTGCGCGTGAGACGCAGGAGATCTACTGCCCGATTGCACAGCGGCTCGGTATTTCAAAGATCAAGATTGAACTTGACGATCTCTCGTTAAAGTATCTGGAGCCGGAGGCATACTACGACCTTGTGCGTCAGATTGACCAGCGCAAGAGTGTGCGCGACGACTACGTGCAGTCGCTCGTGGAGGAAGTGCGCGCACATATCAAGGCGGCGGGCATCGTGGCGGAGATTGAGGGACGCGCGAAGCATTTTTTCAGCATTTATAAGAAGATGGTGAATCAGGACAAAACGCTCGACCAGATCTACGATCTGTTCGCCATCCGCATCATCGTGGATTCCGTCAAGGACTGCTATGCGGCGCTTGGTGTGATTCACGAGATGTACAAGCCGATCCCGGGCCGTTTTAAGGATTATATCGCGATGCCGAAGCCGAACATGTACCAGTCGCTTCACACGACGTTAATCGGACCGACCGGACAGCCGTTTGAGATCCAGATCCGTACCTATGAGATGCACCGGACAGCGGAATACGGTATAGCGGCGCACTGGAAATATAAGGAAGCGAGCAACAACGGCGGCGCGGCAGTGCCGATGACTGTCACGGAGGAGGAGAAGTTAAGCTGGCTGCGCCAGATCTTGGAGTGGCAGCGCGACATGTCTGATAATAAGGAGTTCATGAGCCTTTTAAAGAGTGATCTGGATCTTTTTTCGGACACGGTATTCTGCTTTACACCGACCGGCGATGTCAAGAACCTGCCGAACGGGTCGACGCCGATTGATTTTGCGTACAGCATTCACTCCGCGGTCGGCAACAAAATGATCGGTGCAAAAGCCAACGGAAAGCTGGTTCCGATCGATTATGTCATCCAGAACGGTGACCGGATCGAGATTATCACTTCGCAGAACTCCAAGGGACCAAGCCGTGACTGGCTGAACATCGTAAAGAGCACCCAGGCGAAGAATAAGATCAACCAGTGGTTCCGCAGTGAGCTGAAGGAAGAAAATATTACGCGCGGCAAGGAGCTTCTCGTGGCGTCCTGCAAGGCGAAGGGAATCAACTTTGCAGACATCAACAAGCCGGAATACCAGGAGAAAGTGCTGAGAAAATATGGTTTCCATGACTGGAATTCCTGTCTGGCGACCATCGGACACGGCGGCTTAAAGGAAGGCCAGATTGTCAATAAGATGTACGAGGAATATAAGCGGGATCATCTGGCGCGGATCACGGACGAGGAGGTTCTTGAGACCATCGGTTCCGAGAACAAGAATCCGGAGTCGGCGAAGCGCTCCAAGAGCGGAATCATTGTTAAGGGACTTTACGATGTCGCTGTTCATTTTTCCAAGTGTTGCAGCCCGGTGCCGGGAGATGAGATCGTGGGTTTTGTGACGAGGGGACGCGGCGTGTCCATCCACAGAACCGACTGTATCAATATCATCAACTTGTCGGATATGGAGAAGGAGCGTCTGATCGATGCGGAATGGCAGCATGACGGTCAGGACGGCAGCAATGGTCTGTATCGCGCGGAGATCAAGATTTTTGGTAACAACCGTACCGGACTTCTGGTCGACATCACGAGAGTGTTCACAGAGCGTGAGATCGATATTGATGCGATCCACTCCAAGACGAGCAAACAGGGCGTGGCGACGATCGATGTGTCCTTCAGCACGAAGGGCAGAGAGGAGCTGGGCAGCGTGATTGATAAGCTGCGCCAGATCGACAGCGTGATTGATATTGTGAGAACGACAGGCTGATGAAGCAGGAAAGGCAGACGGAGGGAAAAAGATGGCGCCTCTTAAGGTAGAACAGTATGTGGTAGGACCGGTGCAGACGAACTGCTATTTCGCGGTCAATGATGAGACGAAAGAGATGATTCTGATTGATCCGGGGGCAAATGCGGATCGTCTGATACAGATCATAGAGGAAGAAAAGTTAAATCCTGTTGCAATTTTATTGACACATGGACATTTTGACCATGCCGGGGGCGCTGCGGAAGTCGCAGCGCATTTTGGTATCAAGGTCTATGCCGAGGAGCATGAGAGAGAGACCCTCGATGATCCGAACCTGAATCTGAGCGGATGGACGGGAGCGGAGACGACCTATCACGCGGATGTATTTCTGAAGGATGAGCAGGAGTTTGATCTCGCGGGATTCCATATCCGGGTATTGTTTACACCGGGACACACGGTGGGTAGCTGCTGTTATTATTTTGCCTATCAGGACGCCCTTTTTTCCGGGGATACGCTGTTCGCCCAGTCGGTCGGAAGGACGGATTTTCCGAAGGGGAGCGCTTCGGCGCTGATTCGCGGCATCAAGGAGAAGTTACTGCCGCTTCCGGATGAAGTGACCGTCTACACCGGACATAATGACACCACGACGATCGGAACAGAGCGCAGATACAATCCATATCTGTAAGCGTATGATCCGGGAAACCAGAGGTTTTCCGGACTTTTGCCGAAGCAAAGACGCATATGATATAATGAATCCTATCGGATTCATATTAGAAGTTCCTGCGGAACTTCGGATGCGCAGAAAGCAGCGCAAAAAGATGATATAATATTTAGTTTAGAAAAGAGTCAGATATGATAGAAGTAACATTGAATCAGCCGGAATTTGAGTATGATATCCATTCACTTATCAAGGCGTTTTACCCGTCGGAATACGTCGGAGTATCCGCGGAAAAGAAGGAGTATGACGAGCCGGTGACATCCCGCATGCATGTGGAGTACACGGACGATGCGATAACGCTGCGCTGGCAGCAGGGAGAGATGGCGCCTGCGGTGGAGCGTACCTTTGCAGTCGATCCTTTAGACCGCCCGGAGACGAAGAACCGGCTGAAACAGAATCTGTATGCGCTTCTGTCGGATGCGACCGGTCAGTATCTGCCGTGGGGAACGCTCACGGGAATCCGGCCGACCAAGATTCCGATGAAGCTGCTCGAAGAGGGAAAAAGCCGGGACGAGATCTATACGTATATGAAGCAGACTTATTTTGCGTCGGATGAGAAGATCTGCCTTGCGACAGACATTGCAGAGAGGGAGCTCTCCCTGCTTTCCAAGATCGATTATGACAATGGATACAGTCTGTATATTGGAATTCCGTTCTGTCCGACGACCTGTCTGTATTGCTCGTTTACCTCCTATCCGATTGCATCGTGGGCGAAGCGTGTGGATTCCTATCTGGATGCGCTGGAGCGGGAGATAGAGTTTGCAGCGGTGAAGTTTGCGGGCAGACATTTAAATTCCATCTACATCGGCGGCGGTACACCGACGACATTAGAACCTTATCAGCTGGACAGACTGATCCGGAAAATTAAATGCAGTTTTGATTTATCAGACTGCCTGGAATTCACGGTGGAAGCGGGAAGACCGGACAGCATTACATACGAAAAGCTGAAGGTGTTGAGACAGCATGGAATTTCGCGCATCTCGATCAATCCGCAGACCATGAAGCAGGAGACATTAAAGCTGATCGGCAGACATCACACGGTGGAGCAGACGGTGGAGAGTTTTCACATGGCAAGAGAACTCGGGTTTGACAATATCAACATGGATCTGATCATGGGACTTCCAGAAGAGACACTGGACGATGTGCGCCGGACGATGGAGCAGGTGGCAGAGCTTGCACCGGACAATCTGACCGTACATTCGCTGGCACTCAAGCGGGCAGCGCGGCTGAATATGTTCAAGGAAGATTATAAGGATTACAAGATCATCAACACGCAGGAGCACATGGATCTGGTTGCGGACTGTGCGGCGCAGATGGGGCTTTTTCCATATTATCTGTACCGGCAGAAAGGTATGGCGGGCAATCTGGAGAACGTCGGCTATGCAAAAGAGGGCATGGCGGGCGTGTACAATGTGCTGATTATGGAGGAGAAACAGACCATTGTGGCATGCGGAGCGGGAGCTTCGACAAAACGTGTCTGGACAGAGCCGAATCCGGATGGCACGCACCGGATTGAACGTGCCGAGAATGTCAAGGATGTAGCGCAGTATATCGCAAGGATTGATGAGATGATACAGCGGAAGCAGAAGCTTTTTGCAGAAGAATAAAAGGGTTATTTATCCTGAAATAGTACATCAAAAGAGTATCCAATAATACGGAATAACCTGTGAGATGTATTGAAACAACCTAATAACTGTGCCTTAAAGGACGAATTCATTTTAGCAGATGAGTTCGTCCTTTTCTGTTATAGTCAATTATTCTAGGAGAAAAAGAACATGAATAACACAGCGTTAGGAGCAAAATGAGCCAATAAAAGAAGTGTCTACAATACCTTCTTTGGAAAGAAGTAACACCTGAGTTTTCGTGATTTCAGAGAGAATTTCATTATTGAAATTTTTCAGGAAGAGTTTCATGACATTCCAGAAAATTTGAAATATGGGGAAATATCACAAAAATCGAATGAGAATTTTGTGGTGGGTTACACGTTTAACCTTTGTGAAAACTATATTTCTATTGTAATATTGAAGCAGAATATTACAAATCAGTAATCAATGTGATGTAGAACAAAGGAGAAAACACATGAATAAAGAAATGACCGTAAATGGGAAAAGCTATACAATAATTAAATTGCTAGGAAAGGGTAAAGGTGGATATTCTTATTTGGCAGAGTCTGGAAATAACAGGTATGTTTTGAAGCAGATACATCATGAACCTTGTGATTATTATCAGTTCGGAAACAAGCTTGAGGCAGAAATCAGGGATTACAAGAAATTGAAAGAAATCGGAATAAAGATGCCTGCCATGCTTGAAGCAGATGTGAAAAATGAACGCATTTTGAAGGAGTTTATTGACGGCGACACGATTTATCAGTTGGTTTTAGAAGACAAGATGAAAACTGACTATATCGAGCAATTGCATAGAATGTGTGCGCTGTTATATGCTGCCAATACAAATATTGATTATTTTCCAACGAATTTTGTTGTAAATAACGAAGAAATATATTATGTTGATTTCGAGTGCAATGATTACATGGAAGAATGGAATTTTGAAAACTGGGGTGTAAAATACTGGTCAAAGACACCGGAATTTTTGCAGTATGTGAAAGAACATTCATGATACTCGGAAGTTGAAGGAGAAATTTATGCAAAAGAGTATAAATTATATTTGCCAGATAAAAAACTGTTACAGAAAAAGCTAAAAGAATGACTGGATGAAGAACAGAATTGATTCAGAGGGGAGAGTGCTATCTGCTGGGATAGTATTCTCGGGAGTATCCCAAAGGACATTTCTAATTACTTAGAAATGTCCTTTTTCGCATTTGTGAATGGTCATTGATGCTACAGAATGTCATAATTTACTTGTTTGCACTGTCAGCATCAATCACAGACTGGATCTGCTTCATCAAAGCATCATAGTTGTCCTGGTTATCGATTCCGCCGAGCATAGGTTCGCCTATTATATTACCATTTCTATCGACTAAAATTGTTGTTGGAAATGCCATAATATCAGCAGCATATTTACCGGCGGCTGAATCAGAGTCAATGGAAAGATTGCGATAAGCGGCGCCCTGGCTTTCAAGGATTTTTTTTGCTTCTTTTATAGCAGCTTCATTTTCATCAAAAGTTTCGGTGTTAATACCAATAACTTCGCCCCCCATTGATTTAATAGCATCATTTAATTCGTTAAGTTTAGATAATTCAGCAACACAAGGCTTACAGCCGGTAAACCAGAAATTTATGACAGTTACGGCATTCCCGGAAAACAAATTCTGATCAACGGCATTGCCATCAAAATCTTTTCCGGAGAAATTCTGGAAAGGGGCTGTATCATCGGAATCATTTTTGGCGCCGGAAGTATCGGATACAGCATTTTGGCTTTCAATTTCAGTGATCTGTTCTTCGATTTTACGAATGGTCTTAATATCATCGGTAAGAGTTTTTAACTCGCTGTCTGTAAACGAAGTCTTGTTTGCTTCGACAGTATCAGCAAGATAATCAGCATAATTTCCATCTGGATCAGCAGTACTTTTATTCATCATGCCAAAAACCTTGTCCCATACATCTTTATGATCTGCAAAGATCTGGTTTTCCTGCTGATATAAATCATCAAGCGCTGCATTGGAGTCATCGGCAGATGATTCGCTGGCGGATACAGCAGCAGTATTCTGCGTGTTCTCTGTTTTTGAAGTCTCCTGCCCGGCACATCCGGTGATTGATAATGCGGTACAGAGTGTAAAAAGTGTGATAATGTTTCTTTTTGTTTTCATGATAAATACTCCTTTAAATGATAAGAATTAAATAGCTGCCGGCTGGCTATTGCTGGTTATTGAGATTGCTGCTACATGTTTTTTCCATAAATTGGTAATGGATTGCATCCTTTGGACAGGCTTTCATACAGGCGCCGCATCGTATACATTCCGGATGATTTGGAGTCTTACGGACATCGACATCCATTTTGCATGCACCTGTACACAGACCGCATCCGACACATTTACTGTTTTCGACCTTGATGTTGAGAAAGGATATTTTATTAAAAAGTGAATAAATTGCACCAAGGGGACAAAGCCATTTGCAAAAAGGTCTGTAAAACAAAATACTTAAGACAATAACAGTAATTAAAATAAGGCATTTAAAAGAAAACAGCCTGCCAAGTGCAGATCGTATGGCGGAATTCCCGAGGGACAGAGGTATGGCACCCTCCAAAACGCCCTGTGGACAAATGTATTTACAGAAAAACGGATCTCCCATTCCTATGGAGTTCGTCACAAGCATCGGCAGTGCTATAACGAAAACGATAAGAATGATGTACTTCAGGTATCTCAAAGGCTTTAGCCTGGCCGTAGAAAATTTTTTCCCGGGGATTTTATGAAGTAGATCCTGAAACCATCCAAAAGGACATAAAAATCCACATATAAATCTTCCAAGTGTCACACCGAGCAGAATGAAAAAGCCGGTTATGTAGTACGAAAATTTAAAATTTGAGGATCCGACGACTGCCTGAAAAGCTCCAATTGGGCAGGCGCCTGCAGCTGCAGGGCAGGAATAACAGTTTAATCCCGGCACACATACTGTTTTGGCATTTCCCTGATATATTTTTCCTTTAAATAAATTTGGAATATGAATATTGGTAAGCAATGTGGCAACTGCCTGAATCCACCCGCGTACCCGGGCTACTTTTTTTGATCGTATAGTTGTTTTTTTATCCAATTCCCACACACTCCAGACATAATTTAATTGCTTTGCCAAGCACGGTAGCTGCTTCGCCTCTGATTGCACCATAACCGATCATAAGTGTACCGGTGATGAATAAAGCGAACTGTGATATTCTTTTCCGCATCAGACAGATTACTCCTTTCGTTTGCTGTTATTGTCTTTGTTGACCAGCTGACAGTAGTATTATACAATAGTGGATGTAAAATCCTTGTTAAGAAGCGGGAGAAATATTTTGAGATTATTGATTGTTGAAGATGAAAAAGAATTGTGTGATACAATTGCAAAAAGTCTGTATGATGTTGGCTATGAGGTGGATACCTCTTATAATGGAAGCGAGGCGCTTGAATATGTCCTGACGGAGGAATATGATCTGATTGTTCTTGACCTGAATTTACCGGGCATAGATGGAATGGATATTCTAAGGGAACTCAGGCGGGAGAATGAGGAGACAAAGGTGCTGATTCTGTCTGCGCGAAGCCAGATAGCGGATAAAGTGGAAGGGCTGGATGCAGGAGCCAATGATTACATGGAAAAACCATTTCATCTGCAGGAGCTTGAGGCGCGGATCAGAAGCCTGACAAGACGTAAATTTGTACAGAGAGATGTTTGCCTGAACAATGGGGACATAAGGTTCGATACAAAAAAGCGCGAGGCATATGCAAAAGAAGAGAGGGTGCCTTTGACCAGAAAAGAAAGTGGAATTTTGGAATATCTGCTTCTTAATCAGGGCAGACCGGTAAGCCAGGAAGAACTGATAGAGCATGTATGGGATGCATCTGTGGATAGTTTTAGCGGAGCTATCAGGGTACATATGTCTTCTCTCAGAAAAAAACTTAAGGCAGTGCTGGGATATGATCCGATTGTGAACAAGGTTGGTGAGGGTTATAAGATGCGAGAGGAATCAGAACAATGAAAAAAATGTCACTTCAGTGGAGGCTTACGATCATAACTACATTGTTTATTGCAGTCATATGTGGATGCCTTACCCTGTTTGTATATAAGAACGGTGTGTATTATATTGATTTGCTGCAGGATACTGTTGATGCCCAGAGTGATGAGGACAACAGTGAGGAGGCTGATGAAATATATATTAATATTCCAGATGATAAATGGGATGATTTTGCAGATGATTTTTCCATTCAGGTATATAACAACAAAGCAGATTATAAAAAAAGAAGCTTGCTGTTCTCTACACTGCTTGCGCTTCTTGGAGGTGTTGCCACATATTTTCTGAGCGGACATGTACTTAAACCGCTTAGAAATTTTTCAGATAAAATTGAGAAAGTGCAGGCACAAAATCTGGCAGATTCGAGGATAGAAGAGAATGAAGTTAAGGAATTAAACCGGCTCAGTGTTTCTTACAACAAGATGCTGGAACGCCTCTCAGAAGCATTTGAGGTACAGAGGCAATTTACGGCAAATGCCGCACATGAGTTTCGTACACCGTTGTCGCTGATGCAGGTACAGCTTGATTTATATAATTCGATGGAGCACCCGGGCAATGACGAATGTGCGGAAAAGACAATTGCCATGATGACGGAGCAGAACGAAAGACTCAGCAGGATGGTAAAGATTCTTCTGGATATGAGTGAACTTCAGATTGTGGTACGTGATGAAAAAATCATGGTTGATGCACTTGTAGAAGAGGTCCTGACGGATCTGGAACCACTTGCAATGGAGAAAAATATAAGGCTTATTGGAAAATGTAAGGATGTAACTATGGTGGGAAGCGATATCCTTATTTACAGACTGGTATATAATCTTGTTGAGAATGCTATAAAATACAATCGTCCGGGCGGACAGGTTGTTGTGACGGCGGAGTGGAAAGAAAAACATGTTTTTCTTTCCGTAGAGGATACAGGAAGCGGAATTCCGGAGGAACTCAGAAAACGGGTATTTGAACCATTCTTTCGTGTGGATAAATCCAGAAGCAGGGAACTGGGGGGAGTAGGCCTTGGACTTGCGCTGGTTTATGAAATTGTGAGAGTGCATGATGGCAATATTGTAATCAGGGACAATCCGTCTGGGGGTACAGTTTTTGAAGTGATTTTTTGACGACGGGATCATATTTGCGATAAATGATTGTATGGTCCTTGATGCTTGACGTGCAGGAACACAAAACGTATAATAATCGGAGGATATAAGGCAGAAAATGGAGGAACGCTCATGGCATTAAGCAAGAAGCCGGTCAACGGCATGAAAGATATTTTACCGGAAGAGATGCAGATCCGGGATTACGTGCAGCAGGTTATCAAGGAGACCTACCGCAGTTTTGGATTCACACCGATCGAGACACCTTGCATGGAGAACATTGCAAATCTGAGCAATAAGCAGGGCGGCGAGAACGAGAAGCTGATCTTCAAAGTGATGAAGCGTGGTGAGAAGTTAAAGATCGCGGAGGCAAAGGAAGAGGCGGATCTGGTCGATTTTGGAATGCGTTACGATCTGACGGTGCCGTTAGTCCGTTTCTATGCGAACAACGCTAATGATCTCCCGTCCCCGTTCAAGGCACTGCAGATGGGCAGTGTGTGGCGTGCAGACCGCCCGCAGCGTGGACGTTACCGCCAGTTTATGCAGTGTGATATTGATATTATCGGTGAGCCGAGCAATCTCGCGGAGATCGAGCTGATCCTTGCGACGACAACGACGATCGGCAGACTCGGATTCAAGAACTTTGAGATCCGCATCAATGAGCGCCGCATCTTAAAGGCGATGGCAGCGTACAGCGGTTTCCCGGAGGAAGAATTTGATACCGTATTCATCATTCTGGACAAGATGGATAAGATCGGTCTTGACGGTGTGGCGGAAGAACTTGCCAAGGAAGGCTATGCGAAGGAGTCGATTGACAAGTATCTGGCGCTGTTTGAGGGCGTATCCAAGGCGCAGAACGGCATCAAATATCTGGCGGACACCTTACAGGGCTTTTTGGAGCCGGAGGTGGAGCAGAATCTCCAGGAGATTATCGATAGTGTGGAGACGGCGAAGACAGCCGACTTTAAGATGGTATTTGATCCGACGCTTGTGCGCGGAATGAGCTATTATACAGGAACGATTTTTGAGATCGCAATGCCGGAGCTGGGAGCAGCGTGCGGCGGCGGCGGACGTTACGACAAGATGGTCGGCAAGTTCACCGGAAATGACGTTCCAGCGTGCGGATTCTCCATCGGCTTTGAGCGCATCATTCTTCTTCTGATGGAGAGCGGTTTCACCGTGCCGATGCAGCGCCCGAAGGTGGCATACCTCATTGAAAAAGGCTGTACCTCGGAGCAGGTATCGAAAGTGATCGCCAGGGCACAGGAGGAGCGTGTTGCCGGGAAGCAGGTGCTTGTCGTGCGCATGAACAAGAACAAGAAGTTCCAGAAAGAGAAGCTGACAGCCGAGGGCTACAAGGACATTGTCGAGTTTTACAAAGACTGATCCGGAAATGATCTGACAGAGAACGCCATAGGATGATCTATGGCGTTTTTTACATAATGGGAAACTTCGTTTCTATTACATAAAAAAGCTTCGCGTGGATGTGCACGTTTCTTAAAGGAGATTACGAACGGTATAAAGTAAAAAAAGAGAAACAGCTTGCAGATGGAGGGCATATGGGAAGAATTATCGGTATTGATCTTGGAACGACAAACAGTGCGGCGGCAGTGTGGGAAAATGGAGAGAGTCATCTGATTCCGAATGCGTTTGGAGACTATCTGACGCCTAGCGTAGTTAGTATAGGCAAAGATGGCACGGTGTACGTGGGAAAAATTGCAAAGGAGCGTCTGGTTACACACCCGGAGGATACAGTAAGCGTTTTTAAACGATTTATGGGAACGGAAAAGATATATTCGCTCGCCGGAAAAAAATACCGTCCGGAGGAACTTTCCGCGCTTGTGTTAAAAAGATTAAAGGAAGACGCGGAGCATTATCTGGGGGAGGAGATTACGGAAGCGGTCATCAGTGTACCGGCATATTTTAACGACCTTGCAAGAAATGCAACAAAAAATGCGGGGGAACTGGCAGGATTTCATGTGGAGCGCATCATCAATGAACCTTCGGCTGCATCGTTATATTATCAGTGCCGAAGCCAGATGGAGGATGCCGTCATGCTGGTGTTTGATTTTGGCGGGGGAACGCTCGATGTGTCATTAGTAGAGTGTTTTGATAACATTGTGGAGATTCTGGCGGTCAGCGGAGACAATCATCTCGGCGGCAGTGATTTTGACCGGTTGATTGCAGATATGTTCTGGAAGTCGTGCGGACTTTCTGAAAACCGCTTCTCAGCTGAGGATGCGGCAATTGTGTTGGAACGTGCGGAAAACTGTAAGTTTGAACTGACCGGTCAGGAGACTGCACAGATGTGTGTGACACTTGCTGGGAGAGAATATCGGATGGAGGTCTCCAGAAAGGAGCTGATCCTGCAGGCGGAGCCGCTGTTTGAACGGATGGCACAACCGATCCGGCGTGTGTTGTCGGACGGGCAGAAGAGTGCCAGAGAAGTAGATGCGGTAGTGCTTGTTGGAGGGTCCTGTAAAATGCCGGTGGTGCAAAAGTATTTGAATTATCTGTTGCAGCGCACGGATATTGCGGTTGTCAGCCCGGATTATATGATTGCGCTCGGCGCAGGAGTGTATGCAGGCATCAAGGAACGCAATGCGGATATTCGCGATATGCTTCTTACGGATATCTGTCCGTTTTCTCTCAGCGTGTCCCAATACAACGAAGCAGATCCGAACCGTGATCTCTGTGATGTGCTGATTGAGAGGAACATGGCGCTCCCGGTCAGCAGGGAGACTATTATGACGACGGCACATGATAGGCAGACCAAAATGAGGTTCAAGGTATACCAGGGGGAAGCAATGTACGCGGAGGACAATCTGCTGTTGGGAAGCATCACGGTTCCGGTTCCTGTCGGACCGGAAGGAAAAGAGAAGGTGCGGGTGCGTTATACCTACGATATCAATGGAATTCTGGTGGTAGATGTGCACGTCGTATCGACAGGACAGGAAAAACAGCTGGTGATCCGGAATGATAAAATCAAATTATCAGAAAAGGAACTGAAAAAAAGACTGGAGCAGTTGAATAAACTGAAGATTCATCCGAGAGATCTTGAGGAAAACCGGCTGGTGCTTGCGCGTGCTGAAAAGCTGCATCGTGAGACAACGGGATATATCCGGGAACAGATTGACAGTCGTGTACAGTATTTTAACTATTATCTGGGAAGACAGGACGTCCTCTCCATCAACAAGGGCAGAAAACAGCTGAATCTGTTTCTGGACTATGTGGAGGAGCAGTGTCTGCAGGAGGCGGCATTTGAGGGAACAGCAGACGGTTTTTCCCGGTGGTATGAGAGTAGTAAGCAGGCGGTCGATGCGCAGGATCAGGTGGATTACCGCAAAGAGGAACAGGAATATGAATTGTGGAGGGGCGGACATCTGACCAGCTAGAAGAATATGACAATATGGGAGATACTGGGAATTTCCCAGACTACAGATCAAAAACAGATCAAAAAAGTGTATGCTGCCAGAGTAAAGAACTGTCACAGGGAGGAAAAGCCAGAGGAGTGGGCAGTGCTTCACGATGCTTACCAGCGCGCCATTCAATACGCGAAAAGACAAGAGAAAGAAAGTGATCTGAACGGAAGCAGGACGGTTCCAAGTCCGGTGAAACCGGTGGCACGGGAAGGTATAAGAGAGCGGGACGCGGCGCTGGAGAAGGAGTACGGACAGCTTGAAACCGATGAGACAGAAGCACAATGGCAGGAGTATTTTGCACGCATTCGTGCCGGACAGGAGAGAAGCAGGAAAATGCTGACAGAGGAGTTGCCGGAGCGGCTGCGAGGTCTCACATTGCAGGGGGAAGGAACCCAGAAGAAACGCTGGGAAGAGTTCCTGCAATCGGAGTTGGCGATTACCCTGTACAAAGAACCAGAGTTCTGGAGACAAATTGGTGAACATGTGAGGGCACAGGAGTGGTCGGAGGAAGCATGCCGCTACATAGGCAAACGCGTGGAAGACATAAAATATGAGTTTAACAGTCGTGATTATACGGAATTATGGCGTGTGCTGGATGAACTTGAGAGGATTTGTCTGGAGGAGGCACTGAAAGATCCGTTACGGAGAACAAAGATAACGCTGCGTGGATTTGGATTGACGATCCTTGTGTTCGTGCTTATCGGAGTGTTTGTCAGAATTATTTAGAACGGATAAAACCGTTGAAAAATCGCGTTTCATGGTGTAAGATAAAAAAAGCGCCGGACAGGCTGCTGCCCGGACAGATTTGAAGAATATTTTTAGATTGATACAAGGGAGTTAAGAAAATGACACAGTCGAGAACACATAACTGTAATGAGCTGCGTCTTTCCAATGCGGGAGAGAAAGTAACGCTCGTCGGATGGTACGAGAATCTCCGCAAGGTCAGCAAGAACCTGGGATTTCTTATTTTAAGAGATTTCTATGGAACGACCCAGATTGTCGTTGAGACAGAAGAGATGATGGAGAAGCTGGACGGAGTGAACAAGGAGTCCACCATTTCCGTAACAGGAACCGTCAGAGAGCGCTCCAATAAGAATACAGAGCTTCCGACCGGAGAGATTGAAGTCGTGCCGGAAGGGATCGAGATCCTTGGAAAGTGTATCTACAATGCACTTCCGTTTGAGATTAACCAGTCCAGAGAGGCGGATGAGAACACCAGATTAAAATATCGCTATCTGGATCTGAGAAATCCGTCGGTCAAGAGCAAGATCGTGCTCAGAAGCCGCATCGTGGCAGAGCTCCGCAATAAGATGAACGAGCTGGGATTTTTAGAGATCACGACTCCGATTCTGACCTGCTCTTCCCCGGAAGGCGCGAGAGATTATCTGGTACCGGCCAGAAATCATCCGGGCAAGTTCTATGCACTGCCGCAGGCACCGCAGCAGTTCAAGCAGATTTTAATGGCGTCCGGATTCGACCGCTATTTCCAGATTGCACCGTGTTTCCGTGATGAGGACGCAAGAGCAGACCGTTCTCCGGGAGAGTTCTATCAGCTCGATATGGAGATGGCATTTGCTTCCCAGGAGGATGTGTTCTCTGTTGTCGAGGAGGTACTGCCGCCGGTATTTGAAAAGTATGGTGTATACAAGACTGCTTCCAAGGCTCCGTTTGTGCGTATTCCATATCTGGAGTCCATGGACAAGTACGGCACCGACAAGCCGGATCTCCGCATTGATCTGGTATTGCAGGATGCGACGGACGTCATGGCAGACTGCGGATTCGGTCCGTTCGAGGGACAGACCATAAAAGCGGTTGTCGTGGACGGATTTACTGCGACCAGAAAAGTGATCGATGGAATCTGTGCCGAGGTGGAAGTGCAGACAGCCAACAAGGCATACTGGTTCAAACTGGACGAGAACGGCGAATTTGTGGGAGGTATTTCCAAGTTCTTGCAGGAGCGCAAGGAGACAGTCATTGCTGCCCTCGGATTAAAGCCGGGTGACTTTATCGGTCTGACCGCAGGCAAGAAGCTGGCAGCGCAGAAGACCGCAGGCGTACTCCGCAGACTGCTTGGCGCTGCGAGCGAGAAGCACATGAAAAAGGATTGCTACGAATTCTGCTGGATCGTAGATTTCCCGATGTATGAGATCGGCGAGGAGTCCGGAGAACTGGAGTTCTGTCACAACCCGTTTTCCATGCCGCAGGGCGGTATGAACGCACTCTGCAACGAGGAGCCGCTTTCCATCCTTGCTTACCAGTACGATCTGGTGTGCAACGGCGTAGAGCTTTCCTCCGGTGCGGTTCGTAACCATGACCCGGAGATCATGATCAAGGCATTTGAACTGGTTGGTCTCGGCGAGGAGGATGTGAAGGCAAAATTCCCTGCCATGTACAATGCATTCTGCTACGGAGCACCGCCACACGCAGGAATCGCTCCGGGTGTTGACCGTATGATTATGCTGATCTGCGGCGAGGAGAGCATTCGTGAGATCATCCCGTTCCCGATGAACAAGAACGCGATGGATATCATGATGGGAGCACCGGCGACTGTAGATCAGAAGCAGCTGGACGACGTTCATATCCGCATTCAGATGCCGGAAGAAAAATAGCGTAAAGCGACAGCAATAAAGACACAGGCTTTTGGACAGACTATCTCCAAAAGCCTGTTTTACTCTATATAAAGTAGAAAATTTCAATCAAAAAGGAGATCACAGAGAGGATATGGGAAAAAGAACCGGAAAGAACCGTAAAATGGACGGCAGGGCAGGATACGGGAAGCGCGTGGCTGCGGTGGGAATGATGTTTGTGATGTTGTTTTCTTTTGCCGCCTGCGGGAAGACGACCGCTTCTGAGGAAGCGGAGGCACTGAGCGGAAGCTGTATTGACATTTTAAACAAAGTTTACGAAACGGCCGATCTGGATGAATCCATGCGGGATGCCATGCAGGATTATGAGATGACGACGATCGACGCGGATATGGAAGAGTATGTGCTGGGGACAGATGAGATCACGTATACCGACTCGGCATATTCTGCGCCGATGATGACGTCGGTGGCATATCAGTGTGTTGTGCTGCGCGTGCCGGACGGAACCGATGTGCCGAAGGCAAAACAGACGCTTTTGGACAATGCCAATCCTGCAAAATGGATCTGCGTGGAAGCGGAGAGCGTTGCGGTGGAGAGCATCGGGGATGTGATTTTATATGTCATGGGCTTCGACGAGGACGTGTCTGCAATAAAAGATGCATTTCTTGCATTGGACGAATGAGATGGATGCAATTAAGAAACAATAAGCTTTTGATGTGAGAAATATCAGAATTGACTGATAACACTATAAAGAGATAAAAAGGAACGATGAGAGAGGAAATCCCGGTTCGCGGACAGAGAATGACAGTTCTGTCTTAAGACCGGGATTTTTTATATAAAAGCAACCATTGTTTTGTAATAAACAGTATATAACAGTTGACAACAGTTCTATACTGTTATATACTGTTTGTCGAAGGAAAACCTACATACTGCGCAGAGGTGGAGGAGAATACAAAAAAATGAAGATAATTGTGGATCACACATCGATGCAGCCGATCTATGAGCAGATCGTAGAGCAGATAAAAAAACAGATCCTGCAGGGAACCCTGCGGGAGGGAGCGCCACTTGACAGTGTGAGAATGCTTGCAAAAGATCTTAAGGTGAGCGCTCTCACCGTAAAAAAGGCATATGATGCCCTTGAGGAGGAGCAGCTGATCGCAACGGTGCATGGCAAGGGCAGCTTTGTGCTCGGGGTGAATCCGTCACTGCTTGCGGAAGAACAGAAAAGAGAGATCGAGCAGCGGATGGAACAGCTGGTGGCGAAGGCGCGGGCGTATGGCATGAGCGACGAAGAACTGCGGGCGGTTCTGGAATTGTTTTTGGAAGCATAGGAGTGCAATCACAGGAATGGAGAATCATATGAATGATGGGATGGTGCAACTGAACAAAGTAACAAAGGCATACGGGTCGTTTCAACTGGACTGCTCCATGGAAGTGCAGCCCGGGATGGCAACCGGATTTGTCGGGGCGAACGGAGCGGGAAAAACGACGACATTTCAGATTCTGCTGGGGCTGGTGCCGCCGGAGACGGGTGAGATAAGGATCTTCGGAATACCATATACAGAACTGACTGTAAAAGACCGGGAGCGGATCGGGGTATCCCTTGCGGATTCGGGCTTCAGCCAGTTCCTTACCGTCCGGGATGTTACCGCCATTCTGCGGAATCTGTATACCAGATTTGATGAGGCCAGGTTCCTGGAAAAATGTCAGCGGTATGAACTTCCGGCGAACAAAAAAATCAAAGATTTTTCTACCGGGATGCAGGCAAAGCTGAAATTGCTGATTGCGATGTCACATGACGCCGACCTGCTGATTCTGGACGAACCGACGCTGGGACTCGATGTGATGTCCAGAGAGGCGATGCTTGAAGAACTGCAGGAATATCTGGATTCGGAGGGAACCGGCGGAGCACCGAGATCTGTCCTGATATCCTCCCACATCTCCAGCGATCTGGAAAAGTTCTGCGATGATATCTATATGATTGACCGGGGGAAGATCGTGCTTCACGGGGAGACGGATGTTCTTCTGGATTCATATGGTATCTTAAAAGTGGATGAGCGGCAGTATCAGGCGCTGGACCGTAGATATCTGCTTGCCGGAATGCGGGAAGCGTACGGTTATCGCCTGCTGACGAACGAGCGCCGGTATTATCAGGAAAATTACCCGGATCTTGTGATGGAAAAAGGCAGCATTGATGATATTCTGATTTTGACAGCGAGGGGGGAGAAGCTATGAAAGGATTATTGACGAAGGATTTTCGGATTCTGGCAGGGCAGAAGCGGTATTTTACGATTATCATTCTGATTGCGCTCATTTTTCTTTGCAGCGGTCAGCCAGCGCAGATCATTGTGGGATATTGTACCATGTTCGGCATGCTTTTTACAGTAAACACGATCTCGTATGACGAATTTGATCACGGCTATCTGTTTCTGTTCACGCTTCCGGTGACCAGAAAAGATTATGTGCTGGAAAAATATGTATTTATGATGCTTTGCGGCGGTGGTTTCTGGGCAGTTTCCGCAGCGGCCGGTTTTGTGGCAGATTATATCCGGGGAGATGTGGTGTCTCTTTTAGAATGGCTGATGCCCATGTTCCTTATTTTATTAGAGATGACAATTTTTCTGGCAGTCATGCTTCCGATCAGCCTGAAATACGGTATGGAAAAAAGCAGGACAGCAACCATGATTCTGGGGTTTGCGGTGCTTGGGGCTGCAATTGCAGCAAGGAAGCTTCTGCCGGAGAATTTTGCGGGAGGGCTGAGGTGGTCTGCGCAGTTAAATCCTGCGGCCGTGACTGCGGTAGTGTTTCTGGTTTTCCTGGCCACATTGGCGGTATCCTTTGCGGGCAGTGTCCGCATTATGCAAAAAAAGGTATTCTAAGGATTGCCACTTTACAAATAGTGCAAAAAATAGGATAATGGTATCACTTAAAAACAACATTTTACAATAGATGGGATTGATCATTTATGGAAATAGAACATATCGGTGATAACAAAATCCGCTGTGCACTGACGGAACAGGAGATCGAGAGTCTCGGATACGATATTGATGAGATCATTGCGAACAGCGAGATCACGCAGGAATTCATGCATACTGTCTTAGAACTCGTCGAGGAACAGGAACATATTCAGATGGAGGGCATCTCTCCGATGGTGAAGGCAGAGCTTTTGCAGGATCACAGCATGGCGATCACTTTTGGCGCAGACAAAGAGGTGTCACTGAGGGATCTGGTGAATACGGTCAGTCATATGATCAGCCAGCTGGATCCGGACGCTGCATCAGGGAAAACGGCCAAGGCAGAGGAGGGGAACGCACAAGCCGCAGCGGATACAGCGGATACGGCAGCCGCTGCGGGAACGCATAAGCGCACCGACCCGATGATCTGTGCACTGCGCTTTTCTTCCTTTGAGAATATGCGCAGGATGAGCCTGCTTGCTTTTCGCGGGAAGATTCCAAAGAGCAGTCTCTACAAGATGGACGGCGCGTACTATCTGATTCTGGATTTTACGGGATTTGCCAAGGAGGAGATGCGTCCATTTGCGTTCGGAACGATCGAGTATGACGATGCGCATTACTCCGATCAGGGGCACATTGCACATATCAGAGAGCAGGGAATTTGTATCATGAAAAAGCAGGCTCTTGAAATGCTGATGCAGTTGTGAGAAATAGATAAAAGCCGTTTTGTAAATAGGCAAAGTCCTCAAATCCGGTCACAAAATTTGGTAAAAATGCCGAACAACTTCCTGATGCATTTTCCACTATATATGCTATGATGGTAGAGGTGTGTGTACAAGATATATACACCAAGAAGAGAATAGCACAGAAGAAGGCGGGGGACGCCGGTGTGCGGAAAGTGGAGAAGTTATGAGCAGAGAGCAGATCTGGGAGCTTGAGGAGAACAAACGCAGCCTGTTAAGACAGGCCTATCGGATGAAGCAGGAATGTCCGCATATGTCGCCGGTTGGACTTGAGTATGAAATGTATGCCGCGATTATGAAAGAAGTGCGGGAGATTACGGCGAGATTACAGCTGTCTGCAGAGGCTTAGGATGGCGTTACAAAAGAAAATCAATATAAGAATAAAAAAGAGCTTTCATCCGGGTTTGCAGATGAAAGCTTTTTTGATATGATAAGGAGAGGATGCGGAATGAAGAGACAGAAGATGCGGACGGAACAGAAGTCTAATGTGAAAAACAGTGTGGGAAGACTTGTGTTTGTAGGATTATCCCTGCTTTTGCAGGTTTTGTGGATTTTGCTGCTGTTTTTGCGGTTGAATGCATATTCTACGGCAATCAGTTTATGCTTTAGTGTGGGAGCATTTCTTGTGGCGTTAAGCATTTACGCCAAGCACGAGAACGCTGCGTTTAAGATGCCCTGGATTATTCTGATTCTGGCGTTTCCGGTGCTGGGGCTCTGCATATATCTGGTGTTTGGACACAAGAATGTGGTTGCAAAGGCGATGCGCAGACGCTTTGAGGCGATTGAACCGGTGCTGTTTGAACAGATTCCCCAGGATGCGACGGTGCTTGAGCGGCTGGAGGAGCAGAATTTTGCGGTGGCGAACCAGTGCCGCTATATCAATCGGTTCGGGCATTATCCGGTGTACCGGAATACCGATGTGACATTTTACCCGGATGCGGCGGAGGGACTTGCGGCGCAGCTGCATGATCTCGCGTCAGCAGAACATTTTATCTTTATGGAATATCACGCGATCGAGGAAGCGGAGGCGTTCGGCAGGATTAAGGACGTGCTCGCCGAGCGCGCGGCACACGGGGTGGAGGTACGCCTGTTTTACGATGACGTCGGCAGTATCGGCTTTATCGATCCGGGCTTTATCAAGCGCATGGAAGCCATCGGTGTAGAGTGCCGGGTATTCAATCCGGTACTTCCGATTCTAAACATTTTCATGAACAACCGCGATCACAGAAAGATTACGGTGGTGGACGGAAAGATCGGCTACACGGGCGGCTACAATCTTGCGGATGAATATTTTAATATCACGCACCCGTACGGAGTCTGGAAGGATACCGGAATCCGTCTTGCGGGAGATGCGGTGGCAAGCCTGACTGTGACATTTCTTCAGATGTGGAATGCCACGGCGGAGGCGGACCATGAGTTTCAGACGTATTTTCCGAAGCTGGATTACCGCGCGGCAGACACCGGTTTTGTACAGCCGTATGCGGACGGCCCCCTGACGGACGGCTATTTTGCGGAGGATGTTTATTTGAATCTCATCAAGAGTGCGAAACACTTTTTCTATGCGGCGACGCCGTATCTGATTATCAGCGATGATATGACGAGGGAACTGTGTCTGGCTGCCGAGCGCGGCGTTGATGTGCGGATTGTGACACCGGGAATCCCGGATAAGAAGCTGGTGTATCAGACGACACGCTCCTACTATGCGCCTCTGGTGCGGCGCGGCGTGCGTATCTATGAGTACACGCCGGGATTTATCCACCAGAAGCAGACACTCTGCGACGGGGAGACGGCCACGGTCGGAACGATCAATTTTGACTATAGAAGCCTGTACCATCATTTTGAAAACGGCGTGCTGCTGCATGGCTGCGGTGCACTCGGTGCCATCGGAGAGGATTTTGAGCAGATATTTGAGGTGTCGCGCGAGGTGACGGAACAGTATAAGGGAAAGCGGAGTATGGGGCTTCGCATCATACAGTGTATTCTGCGGTTGTTTGCACCGCTGTTATAGGAGAAGGAAAATGCGACGTATTGCGTCTGCGGAACGGAGGTTTTTATGCTGAGAGAGTGGAAAGAGCCGGTAAGACCCGGGGAAGAGGAATTAAAGATGCGCCTTGCGGCAGCCAGGGAAAAGCTTGCCGCCCAGCAGCTTCTCATCAAGGAGCAGAAAGTGCCGGTACTGGTGCTGCTGGAAGGCTGGGGAACGGCGGGAAAAGGCTACTGCATCGGTCAGATCATCGAGAATATTGACCCGCGCCATTTTAAGGTGGAGTCCATGGAGAGAAAGACCGGGGAGGAAGAGCGCAAGCCGTTTTTATACCGCCATTTTACCCGGATTCCGGAGGCGGGAAAGTTTGTATTTTTAGATTCCGGCTGGATGGATGAGGTGGTGGAAGAGCGCCTTCACGGGGAGCTTTCCGAGGAAAAATATGCAAAGCGCATCGAGAGCGTGCGGCGTTTTGAACGTCAGCTGACGGATAACGGCTACCTCGTGATGAAGTTTTTCCTGCATATCTCCAAGAAGGAGCAGACCAGACGGATGGAGCGCCTCACAGATGAAAAAGACACCGTCTGGCGTGTGGGGAAAAAGGATCTGTGGCAGAACAGTCACTACGAGAAGTGCATGGATGCGTTTTCTTCCTATTTGAAGAGCACGAATATGCCGTCCGCACCGTGGTATATTGTGGATGCAAAGTCGAAGAAGTGGACGGAATTGCAGGTGCTTGAGACGCTGACGCAGGGAATTGACATTGCGCTTGACAACCGTGATATGGCGGTTCCGCTTCTGCAGAATGTATTCCCGTTAGAGCGCATGCCGCTTCTCTCGGAGATACCGCTCGATAAGACGCTCGATGAGGAGACGTACCGCAAGGAGTTAAAGCATTTAAAACAGCGGCTTGGCGAGCTGCACAACCGCCTGTACCGCAAGAAGGTTCCGGTCATCATCGCCTATGAGGGATGGGATGCTGCCGGAAAGGGAGGCAACATCAAGCGGATCACCAGTGCGCTCGATCCGAGGGGGTATGAAGTGCATCCGATTGCAAGCCCGGAGCCGCATGAGAAGGCAAGGCATTATCTGTGGCGCTTCTGGACGAGACTGCCAAAGACCGGTCACATCGCAATTTTTGACCGTTCGTGGTACGGACGTGTGATGGTCGAGCGGCTGGAGGGATTCTGCACGGAAAACGACTGGATGCGCGCGTACAACGAGATCAATGAATTTGAGAAGGAGCTGCATGACTGGGGAGCCGTCATCATCAAGTTCTGGGTGCAGATCGACAAGGATACGCAGCTGGAGCGCTTTAACGAGCGGCAGAACACGCCGGAAAAGCAGTGGAAGATCACGGAGGAGGACTGGAGGAACCGGGAAAAATGGGATCAGTATGAGACGGCAGTCAATGAGATGATCACAAAGACGAGCACGACCTATGCGCCGTGGCATATCCTCGAGTCTGTGGATAAGAAGTACGCCAGGATCAAGGCACTCCGGATCGTGATTGAGGAGCTGGAGAAGGCACTCGATTAGGTTCTGTTTTAGAATGACAGAAATATGCAAATTATGCCATGCGTGGCAATACAATTTCGCCCTCTGTCTTACTATAATATTTTCAGAAGGAATGAAAATAGGAAGGTAAGACAGGGGGATTTTTTATGCAGTACGGACATTTTGACAATGAGAAAAGGGAATATGTCATTGACCGCGTCGACCTGCCGGTATCGTGGACAAATTATCTCGGCGTGAAGGATTTGTGCGTCGTGGTCAATCATACGGCGGGCGGTTACATGTTCTATCAGTCTCCGGAGTATCACCGGGTGACGCGTTTTCGCGGAAATGCGGTGCCGATGGACCGGCCGGGACATTATGTGTATCTGAGGGATGCAAAGGACGGAGACTACTGGAGCATTTCCTGGCAGCCGGTGGGCAAACCGCTGGATCAGGCAAAATACACCTGCAGACACGGCATGAGCTACACAACCTATGAGTGCGATTACAAGGGAATCAAGGCGAGCCAGACACTCATGGTTCCGATGGACGATGCGGTGGAACTGTGGGATGTGCGCCTTAAGAACACCACGGACAAAGAGAGAAGGATATCGGTATTTTCGTACTGTGAGTTCTCGTTCCATCACATTATGATTGACAACCAGAATTTTCAGATGAGCCTCTACTGTGCAGGATCATCCTACGATGAGAATATCATCGAGTATGATCTGTTCTATGAGGAATTCGGCTATCAGTATTTCACGTCGAATGTGACGCCGGACGGATTTGACTGTCTGCGTGACAGCTTTCTGGGAGCATACCGGACGGAAGACAACCCGATTGCGGTGGAGCACGGAACATGCAGCGGTTCCCATGAACTTGGGAACAATCACTGCGGAAGCTTACAGAAGGATCTTGTGCTGGCACCGGGAGAGGAAGTACGGCTGATCTTCATGCTCGGAGAGGGCAACCGCGAAGCGGGAAAAAAGATCCGGGAAAAATATTCCGACATGGCAAATGTGGATGCGGCGTATGCACAGTTAAAGGACTACTGGGAAAACAAATTTGCACAGCTGCAGATCAAGACGCCGAATGAGGGGATGAATACGCTCATCAATACCTGGAACCTCTATCAGGCGGAAGTAAATATCATGTTTTCGCGTTTTGCATCGTTTATCGAGGTAGGTGGCCGCACGGGTCTGGGGTACCGGGATACGGCACAGGATGCAATGACGATACCGCACTCCAATCCGGAGAAATGCAGACAGCGTATTGTGGAACTGCTGCGCGGACTCACGACCAAAGGCTACGGACTGCATCTGTTCTCGCCGGAATGGTTTGACCCGGATGCAAAAAAGGAAAAGAAAAAGCCGTTTAAGTCTCCGACGGTCATCCCGACAGTGAACGCGAAGGACATTGTGCACGGGCTGGAGGATGCCTGCTCGGATGATGCGCTCTGGCTGGTGCCATCCATTATCGAATATATCAAGGAGACGGGAGAGACTGGATTTGCAGATGAGACCGTGACCTATGCCGACGGAGGCGAGGGAACGGTATATGAACATATGAAGCGGATTTTGGATTTTTCCGCGGAACAGGTCGGCGCAACCGGAATCTGCAAGGGACTCCGCGCAGACTGGAACGATTGTCTGAACTTAGGCGGCGGAGAGAGCGCGATGGTGTCCTTCCTGCATTACTGGGCGATCTGCCACTTCCTGCAGCTGGCAGAATATCTCGGACGCACGGAGGATGTGGAAAAATATCAGGCGATGCGCGAGCGGGTAGGAAATGTCTGCAACAGGGAACTGTGGGATAAGGAATGGTTCATCCGCGGTATCACAAAGAACGGAAAGAAGATCGGAACATCGGAGGATGCGGAAGGAAAGGTACATCTGGAGTCCAATGCATGGGCAGTGCTTTCCGGTGCAGCCGATGTGGAAAAAGGAAAACGTGCGATGGATTCCGTGGATAAGTATCTGTTTACGCCGTATGGAATTCTGCTCAATGCTCCATCGTACACCGTGCCGGATGACGATATCGGATTTGTGACGCGCGTTTATCCGGGATTGAAGGAGAACGGCTCCATTTTCTCCCATCCGAATCCGTGGGCATGGGCTGCGGAGTGCGTGCTGGGACGCGGCGACCGTGCAATGAAGTTCTACAACGCACTGTGCCCGTATTATCAGAACAATATGATTGAGATCCGGCAGTCAGAACCGTATTCGTACTGCCAGTTTGTGGTCGGAAGAGACCACACAGCATTCGGACGGGCACGTCATCCGTTTATGACCGGAAGCGGCGGCTGGGCTTATTTTTCCGCAACCAGATATATGCTTGGCATCCGGCCGGATTTTGAACACCTGACCATTGACCCGTGTATTCCGGCGGATTGGAAGAAATTTTCCGCCGTCAGACGCTGGCGCGGGGTAGAGTATAAGATACACGTGGAAAATCCGGACGGCGTGATGAAAGGCGTGCAGGAATTGTATCTGGACGGAGAGAAGGTCGAACGTATCCCAGTGATGGCACAGGGAAGCAGACATGACGTCAGAGTTGTGATGGGATAGCACAGGAAAAGAAAGGGGACATTGATATGATCAAATTTGGAACCGGCGGCTGGAGAGCCGTGATTGGAGACGATTTTACAAAGGCAAATATACAGCTTCTGGCGCAGGGGCTGGTCAACAAAATGAAGAGCGAGGGTGTGACCGAGCAGGGCATCGTTATGGGATATGACCGCAGATTCCTCTCCAAAGAAGCCATGCAGTGGGCGGCAGAGGTATTTGCAGCGGCACAGATCAAGGCATACCTGATCAACAAATCATCGCCGACACCGCTTGTCATGTTCTACGTGATGAAGCATGATTTTCCGTACGGAATGATGATTACCGCAAGCCATAACCCGGCAATCTATAACGGAATCAAGGTGTTTACTGCGGGCGGCCGTGATGCCGACGAGATCCAGACGAAGGATCTGGAGGACTACATTGCCGACATCGCATCGGACGGCGTCTGCGCGGTTGCATATGAGGATGGAAAAGCGGCGGGCTATATCGAGGAGATCTATCCGCTCAATGAGTACATAGACAATATCATTGCATCGGTGGATATGAAAGCTATCCGCGACGCTGATCTTAAGGTGGCACTGGATCCGATGTACGGCGTGAGTGAGACATCGTTAAAGACGATTCTTTTAACTGCCCGCTGCGAGGTGGCGACAATTCATGACAGACATGATACACTGTTCGGCGGAAAGCTTCCGGCGCCTTCCGCTGCAACGCTCCACTCACTGCAGAATTATGTGGTGGAAAAACAGTGTGACATCGGTATCGCTACAGACGGAGATGCGGACCGTATCGGCGTGATCGACGACAAGGGCAATTTCCTGCATCCGAACGATATTCTGGTGCTGCTGTATTACTATCTTGTAAAGTTTAAGGGCTGGCATGGACCTGTGGTGCGCAATATAGCGACCACCCATATGCTGGATAAAGTGGCAGAGCAGTTCGGAGAAAAATGCTATGAAGTGCCGGTTGGTTTTAAGTATGTCTCCGCTAAGATGCAGGAGACAGGAGCCATCATCGGAGGCGAGTCTTCCGGCGGTCTGACCGTACACGGGCACATCAACGGAAAAGACGGCATCTATGCGGCGGCGCTTCTGATCGAGATGCTGGCAGTGACCGGGAAAAAGCTTTCGCAGATCATGGATGATATTCACGCAGAATGTGGGGAGATCCATATGGAAGAGCGTGATTATAAGTTCACACTGGAGAAAAAGCTTAAGATGCAGGAAGTTTTAATGGAGCAGAAGCAGCTGCCGGATTTGCCGGAAGAGATTGACCATGTCTCCTATCTGGATGGCAGCAAGGTCTACTTCAAAAATGGAGGCTGGGTCATCGCCCGCTTCTCAGGCACGGAGCCGCTGCTGCGCATTTTCTGCGAGATGCCGGATGCCGTCGAGGCGGCGGACATCTGCACCAGATACGAGCAGTTCCTTGACCTGTAAAGCACAAAAACGCCGCATTTCACATTCCATTCCGTGTCTTGCCACGCTTTGACAATCCACCGGGGGAATGTCCGACAAGCACAGACAATGAGCGGACTTTCTAGTGCCTCTTGTACTATAAGCATGTAGATACATTATGTATGTATCCGCATGCTTATTTTTAT
>ERZ779895.1122-NODE-1122-length-31289-cov-15.959435_pt1 | contig 31289 bp, 27 predicted proteins | sample MGYA00511093_ERZ779895 | MGnify/ENA primary metagenome ERZ779895 (study PRJEB29588, sample SAMEA2142970) | human gut metagenome | biome: human gut; feature: human-associated habitat; material: faeces | place: Denmark | collected 2008/2010 ... | reverse complement strand
TCGACATTATGCCGGTAATCAACAAGTCACCGGATGAATCAAAGTGTGTGACGATTCCAAAAGGTCTTATTACCTGTATGCGTTCTATCAATGAGCAGTGTGTAAGACAGCTTAACGGAGAGGTAGACGAGTCAGAGATACAGAACATCATGCGATATGGCAGGTCAGATATTGATGATGAATACTTTGCCATTATCAAGGCAGAGATAGAGGATTTTGTTGAAAAGGTATATAACTTAATCCGTGAGTTTGGGTATAACCTTAAAACCACACCGATTGTATTTGTAGGTGGCGGAGCAGTGGTAATGAAGAATTTCAGCAATCACGATGCAAAGAATATCTCTTATATCCTTGATGTAAAGGCAAATGCCAGAGGTTATGAGCAGCTTGCCATTATGGGACTGAAATCTGCTAAAAGATTTGCATAGGGGGTGGTCATATGGCACGAAGGCACATTATGGAGAGCACATTCCGACTGAACCTGCTCAATCCGCAACACGCTAAAATCAATGAGGTCATAAAGGGGCTTAATCCAAAGATTTATAAGTCAAAGAACCAGTTTTTGATTGAAGCCTGTGAGTTTTATATTGACCACTATGGAGAGGACGATATTCCGTCCAAAGAAGAAAAGCGATATGAGCAGTTTGTAACGAGGGACGAGATAGAACAGATAAAAAAAGAAATTGAGTATTCTGCAATGACTGAGGCAAGAAAAGAGGTCATATCCTTACTGGGCGGAGCATTAGCTGGAGTAAAGAACAGCCAGCCTGTAATGGTTGCAAGTCCACAGGAAGATATGGAAGAACAGCCGGAAGATGATGTTATGAATGACGCAGATGTTGCAGGATTGGCAATGGGATGGATGTCGAAAGGAGATTGATTATTATGAGAAGAATTGCAGGAGCCGTGGGAACCGCTATTTTACAGATACTCAAGTGGATACTTAAAATTGTTCTTGGAGCATTAAAGCTGTTCTTAGGACTTGTCAGGTTAATTCTTCTGCTATTCTGTATGGTAGCAAGAGTATTTCTTTCATTCGTGAGAATGGGAACATTTTGAGGGGAGGTGAGAGTATGAAGATAAAGGGCTTCTTTCCTGCTTACAGGAAAAATAGAAGACTCGTGAAGTATTTCTTTAAATTTAAGAAACTGGTATAATCAAGGAGGTTAAAATGCACAGAATACGGGACAGACCGAAGTGTCCCGTGCATTACAAATAGATAGTTCACTGTAAGAGTGGACAGGCACGGTACACAAAGCCTATCCCTCTTACGGAGAAGGGACAGGTGGAACTTATGAAGAAGATAAATATTATCTTTTTATCCGTAATACTGGCTTTGGCTATGACAGCCTGTAATGGCGGCAAAAACAATGCCAGTAATCAGACAGAGAAACAGACGGAAAGTATAATGGCAACTGAGGAAGCAGCAAAGGCTACGGAGGCAGTTACCAAGACAGAGGCAGAGGCTACGCAGGAGATTGTAAGTGAAGCGGAATCTGAGTCAGAAGTACAGACTACTGAGCCGGAAGAAAATCGTATGCCGGAGCAGGTTGCAGAGAAAGAGGAGACTGCTTCACAGAATAATAATAATTCCAGCCCGAAAGAAGAACCGGAACAGAAAAATGACACTGATTTTGAGAATTGTGGCGGAAGTTCTGACAGTAATGAAGGTCAGAGCGAAAAGGAAGAAAGCGGTAATTCCAATGAGGAGTCCGGCTTTGCGGCATACAATCCGCAGAATGTAGTTTCGCTTGCAACTGCAAAATGTCAGGCAGGTGGAATGATTACCATACAGCAGAACTTGGATAATCTTCTTGCGGCAGGGAAGATAACGCAGGAAGAATACAATGAGTATTATCCTTATGACGGTATGGAACAGTCTTATTACAGTGTGTTTGTGGAAACAGACCTTAATACAGCAAGCACCCTGTCAGGGAAACGATTACCGACAGAAGATGCGATTGCAGAGTATATCGCTGGTATGCTGTTACTGGAAAATGATCCGGTATTCTATATCAGTTATGAGGGAATATACACAACAGGAGGCACAGACTTTTACGAGTTTCGATGTCACAGATAGTAAAACAGAATAGAAGTAGAGAGAAGAAAGATGTAAGCCAAAAACTTATGTCTTTCTTTTTTTATGCGTAAATTAAGGAGGCAAAGAGAACATGAAACAGAAAATAAAACGAATAACTGCTTGGATAATGGCATTTTTATCTGTTGTTACATCGTTATGTTCTAATGGTGTAATTAAAGTATTTGCAGCTAGTCTACAGGCGAATATGGCGTTTTGGAATGCTTCAGTATGCAATTCAGGCATTGTAAGTGAATTGCATCCCAGCTTTAATAATGGGAAAATATTATATTCTGTGTTAGATGGAAATGCAGCATATTGTATGAATTTTGGATTGAGAGCTGATGGTGGTCAGTTGATGAATAGTTATGATAATCCTAGCACAGAAATGTCAAGTGAACAGCAGAAACTGCTTAGCTATTGCCTGTATTACGGGTATGGAACAAATGAAGCTGCAGCACCTACCAATGACCAAAGTGATGAGTATATTGCTACACAGTCAATGGTATGGATTATTATGGCAGATATATTTGGAACTGATGATGCTGATTCAGCGGCGAAAAAATTGTGTAATACAGCTCCTGATCCTGAGTCTTCATATGAATATTATGAAAGATTAAGAGATAACATTTATAATTCATATAATGCAATATTGCCAAGTTTTGCTTCAAAAAGACCAAGTGGAGCAGATACTTATGAACTGAAATGGAATGAGGTTAATCAAAGATTTGAAATAAAATTAACAGATACAAATGAAGTATTATCAGACTTTGATTTTGATATAGAAGAGTATTCTATAGATAAGTCTGATAACACTATTACGATTTCTTCAAAGAATGTGAATACTACAGCAACAACGGGTAAATTCACATCTAATTCAGGAAGAGTTGATACAACATCGAGTTGTGTGTATTGGCTTACAGAAAAAGATGGCTATCAGGAGTTTGTATCGGAAAAGCCTACCGCTGATCCGGTCAGAGCATATATCAAGGTTAAGACAGAAAATATCGGATATGGTGAACTTACAAAGACAGATGAGTCAAGCGGAGTGAAACTTTCCGGTGCTGTTTATGGCATTTACTCTGACAGCGATTGTAATAATCTGGTACAGACAATGACAACAGATGGCAACGGATATGCAAAGTCAGCAGCACTTGTTGCAGGCACTTATTATGTAAAAGAGATTACTGCACCAAAGGGATATGTCCTTTCCGGTAAGGTTCATACACTTACTGTAAAAGCAGGACAGACAACAGGAATCTTTGCAACAGATAAGGAACAGCTTGGAGCAATAACAATCTATAAAGAGGGTGAAGTGTTAAGTTCTTGGAACGGAAGCAATTTCACTTATGAGAAAAAGAAACTTCCGGGAGCGACATTCAAGGTGACTGCCGGGGCAGATATTTACAAGGCAGACGATACAAAGGTTTACAATGCAGGAGATGTAGTAGCAGAAAGCCTTACAACGGGAACTGACGGACAGGTGGTATTATCAGACCTTCATCTTGGAACTTATGTGGTAACTGAGATTAAGAGCATTGACGGATACACAATCAATACTACACCACAGACTGTAGCAGTTGAGTATAAGGACCAGACAGTTACCGTCCAGTATGAATCAACTACGATTGAGAATACAAGACAGAAGGCGGAAGTATCTGTTGTAAAGAAGGACTCTGATACAGAAAACCCTCTTGATGGCGGCAAATATACACTTTATGCCGGAAATGACATTAAGAATTATGCCGGACAGGTTATTGTAACAAAGGGCACAGCTCTTGAGACAGTAACTACAGGTGAGGACGGAAAGGCAAGCTATAGCGTGGATCTGCCAACCTCTAATGGATATTATATCTCGGAGACACAGGCTCCATATGCGTATATCAGAAACAGCAAAGATGTGTACAGCTTTAACTTCAATGTATTACCGGAAACACAGGCAAAGGCAACATTCAGCCACACATTTTCTAATGACAGAACTACAGCAAAAATTCATATCTACAAGGTAGATAAGGAAACAGGAAAGGCAGTTCCACAGGGAGATGCAAGACTTTCCGGAGCAGTTTATGGTCTTTATGCAAGGGAAGCAATCAACCACCCGGACGGAGCAACAGGTGTTATGTTCAATGCCGGAGACCTTGTGGCAACACTTACTACAGACGAGAAGGGCGAAGCTGAGGTAAACAACCTTTATCTTGGTAAGTATTATGTAAAGGAAATCACACCTTCTGAGGGTTACCTTTTAGATGAGGAGGAGCACGATGTGGTATGTGATTACGAAGGAGACCTTGTAGCAGAGGTATCAAGAAGCACAACATCAGCAGAGCAGGTTATCAAGCAGCCATTCCAGCTTATCAAGGTATCTGACAATGGCGATGATACAGAAACAGGATTACTTGCAGGTGCAGAGTTCACAGCATACTTAAAATCTTCTTTATCCGTAAAGGCAGATGGAAGTTATGACTTTGATAAGGCTACTCCTGTAGTAATCGGGGAAAACGGAGCAACAACAATCACATCAGACAGTAAGGGACACGCAGTATCCATTGCAATTCCTTATGGAACTTATGTGGTAGTAGAGTCAAAGACTCCACACAATATGAAAACAATCAAGCCATTTGAGGTAAAGATTACAGAGAACCACCCAACAGAGCCTCAGATTTGGAGAGTATTCCTTGACAGGGAATTTACTGCAAAACTCCGTGTTATCAAGAAAGATTCCGATACAAAGCAGACAGTACTTGTGCCTAATGCAGAGTTCAAAATCTTCAATATTGATAAGAACGAATATGTAAAGCAGTACACAACTTATCCTTCAAAGGTAGAGCATACTTCATTCTTTACTGATGAGGACGGGGATTTAATCTTACCGGAAGCACTTAAAATCGGTAATTACCGTATTGAGGAAGTGTCTGCACCATTTGGATATGTGGTAAACAATAAGTATGTCAACATTTCTGTTGATACTGACACAGCATTTGAGACAGACGGGGATACCAATGACGCAATCATTACCGTGGAATATTCCGATGCCCCTGCGTTTGGAGAACTTACCATAGAAAAGAAGGGAGAGATACTTGATGGCTTCAAGGGCGGACTTCTTGCAAGCTCATATGAGAAAGAGTTTATTTATAAGGAAAGCTCGCTTGCCGGAGCAAAATTTGAGGTGTACGCTGCGGAAGATATTTACACAGCAGATAACCAGAAAGATGCAGACGGCAACCGCATTAAGTATTACAGCAAGGGCGACCTTGTAACCACACTTGTAACAGGAGAGGACGGAAAGGCAGTAGCAAAGAATCTTCCTCTTGGACAGTACAGGGTTGTAGAAGTAGAAGCACCATACGGATATGTATTAAATCCGAATGAGCAGAAAGTGACATTCACTTATGTAGATGATAAGACTCCGGTTATCAAGGAGAGCCTGACATTTTCTAATGACAGACAGAAACTTGCTATGTCGGTTACGAAGCTGGACGCAGAAGATAATACACCAATCGCAGGGGCAGTATTTGGTCTTTATGCAGGTGAGGATATCAAAAATGCAGATGGCAAGGTTATCATTGAAAAGGGTACACTTCTTGAAAAGGCAGTTTCCGATGAAAATGGAATGATTGCTTTTGTTAAGGATTATCCATTTGCCAAATATGTTGCAAAGGAAATTGAAAAGCCAGCAGGATATGTGACAAATAATGAAGTGGTGAAGTTTGATACAGAGTATCAGGGACAGAAGGTAAAGACTGCTGTTTATAACAGTGAGTATAAAAATACTCCTACAACCTTTGAGTTTACAAAGACTGACATCACAAGCGGGGCAGAGCTTACAGGGGCAACACTTACCGTGCTTGATAAGGACGGTAATGTGATCGACACTTGGACATCTGACGCAAAGGAACCTCATATCATCAAAAAGCTGGTTGTCGGGGAGACTTATACACTCAGAGAGGAATTTGCTCCATACGGATACCTTAAAGCAACAGATATCCAGTTTACAGTAGAGGATACAGGAAAGGTACAGAAAGTAGAAATGAAGGACGAAGTGCCTACAGGTTCTATCGTTATCAATAAGGACGGGGAATTTGTGACAGATACCACTCTTATGAAGGGTTACTGGTATGACTTTATTTTCAACTTCTTCAAGGACAGCCTTGCAGGAGTAACCTTTGATGTATATGCAAAAGAGGACATCGTAAGTGCTGACGGACTTAACACTGTATATCATAAGGCAAGAGACAAGGTGGCAACTATCGTGACAAATGAGAAGGGTATCGCAAGAATTGATGACCTTCCACTTGGCAAGTATTACCTTGTGGAAACAAAGACACTTGAGGGATTTGTACTGGATGATACACTGATTGACGCTGACCTTTCCTATATTGACCAGAATACAAAGGTTGTTTTCGCAGGAATGGATGTGACAAATGAGCGTCAGAGAGTTCAGATTACTGTAACCAAGACAGACTCAGAAACGAAGGAAGCCCTTGAAGGTGCTGTATTTGGATTATTTGCGAAAGAGGATATCGTAAACAAGGACGGTAAGGTAATCGTAAAGGCAGATACACAGATTGAAAGAGCAGTAACAGGCAAGGATGGAAAAGTAACATTTACTTCTGATCTTCCGCTTGGACAGTATTATGTCAAGGAGATTGAAGCACCAAAGGGCTATGTTAAGTCTGATAAGATTTTTGATGTGGACGCTTCTTATCAGGGAGATAAGGTAAAGGTTATCGAGTTTGAGGCAGCATTTGAAAATGCACCGATTAAGGTGGAGATTTCAAAGACTGATATTACCGGAGAGAAAGAATTGCCGAGTGCAAAACTTTCGGTGATTGATGAGAATGGGAAGCTGGTTGAAAGCTGGACATCTGAGGCAGGAAAGACTCATATGATTGAAAGACTTCCAGTCGGAAAGTACACACTCCGTGAGGAGAGTGCCCCATATGGATATAAGGTGGCTAGTGATGTAACCTTTGAAGTAAAGGAAACAGCAGAAATTCAGAAGGTATCTATGAAGGATGAACAGGCAGTAGGTAAGATTGTCATTGAGAAAACAGACAAAGTAACCGGAAAGCCGATTGAGGGCGTTGTATTTGAAGTAAGGGACAAGGACGGAAATGTACTTGATACACTCACAACTGACAAGAATGGTCACGCAGAGAGCAAGGAACTTCCAATCTGTACTTACAATGAGGACGGCTCATTCAAGGAAGATATCCATTATACAGTGGTTGAGGTAAAGGCTGCTGACGGATATATCCTTGATGAAACAGCTCACGATGTAACACTTCGATATGATGACAATGCACCAGATGTTGTAGTAACAACAATTTCACTTGTCAATGTACCGACAGAACCAAAACTTCCACAGACAGGCGATAATGCAAATCCACTTCTTTATCTTGGAATTGGTGCACTTGCACTTATCACAGGAATCGGAGCAGGACTTCGTGGAAGAAAGAAAAAGAGAAAATAAAGAATAATCAACCTTGCGGGGGAATGTAAGCCAATGACTTATGTTCCCCCGCTTTTTTTGTTTGGAGGATAAGCAGATATGATGAATTATGAGATTTTTAAGGAAGTAGTAAAAGAGAAGTTTATGGACTATATGCCGGATAACTTCAAAGGTATGGAGCTTGTAGTTATGCCTGTGGAAAAGGTAAATATGACCTATGACGGTATCAGTATCAGAGGCAAAGATACTAATATTTTTCCTACTATTTATATCAACGATATGTACAAGAAATACCAGAATTGTGGTGATCTTGAGGAAACACTGATGGCGGCAGGTGACCTTATGATAAGAGCATTAGCCCAGAAACCACCTGTTGTTGATGCTGACAGCTTATACAGGGACGCTAATGAAAAGGTAGTATTTCAGCTTGTTAATACGGAACAGAACAGGTCATTTCTGGAGCAGGTTCCACACAGGGAGTTTCAGGACCTTTCCATTATCTATAAACTTGTGGTAAATGTCGATGACAGAGGCATTCAGAGTACAAATGTCACGAACAGCCTTGCAAAAAGACTGGGTATGAATGAGGAGCAGCTTTTTAAGTGTGCGGCTGAGAACACAAGAAGAATCTTCCCGCCAAAGCTAAGAAGTATGAATGATGTTATGAAAGATATGTTTTTAAGGGACGGAATGCCGGAGGAAATAGCAGAGATGATGATTAGTGAAGTTCCACCGGAGCAGACTCTCTGGGTAATTTCCAATGACAGGGGAATTAACGGAGCAGTGACAATGCTTTATGAGAATGAGCTTCACGAACTGGCAGAAAACCTTGAAAGTGACCTGTATATCCTGCCTTCAAGTGTGCACGAAGTTCTTGCGGTGTCTACTGAACTGACTGAACCGGAGGAGCTTGCACAGATGGTGGCAGAGGTGAATATGCAGGAGGTGGCATTGGAAGAAAGACTTTCCAATCAGGTATATCACTATGATAAAGATTTAAGGAAACTCACACTTGCAACGGATACACCGAACAAGAGACTGGACGGTATCGTGGCAGAGCCGCAGCTTGTATATGACGCAAAGGAAAAGGCGAGATAGGAGGCAGTTATGGAGCAGGAACTTACCGTAGAAGAATTGATTGCTCTGATAAACAGCCAGAAAGGTGACTTTATTATCCGTATTGAGTTTGGAGAGGAGGCGGATTCCTGTGACAGAGAAGAACGACTTCAAACTTGATGTTGTATCCATAAGGCTTGTAAAGGAGGCTCCGATTTATTCGGAGCAGTCCTTTAATAAGCCGGAAGAAGTAGCTGCCGTAATGGGAGACTGTATGTGCCAGTTCGACAGGGAAGTGGTGTGTGTTGTAAATCTCAGCTCCGACTTAAAGCCTATCAATGTGCATTTTGCAAGTGTCGGTTCGCTGAATGAAGCGATGGCACACCCAAGAGAATTATTTAAGGCAAGTATTTTAAGCAATGCTGCCAGTATGATGTTAATCCACTGCCACCCGTCAGGAAATATATTTCCCAGCAAGGCAGACATGATGATGACAGATCGTATGAATAAGTTGTGTGAGCTTATTGGAATTCCTCTTTTGGATCATATCATCGTGGGAGGGGATAACCGTACCTTCTTTAGTTTTAAGGAAAAGGGAATGATTGATAATCCAAGAATTACACTCAGTACGGATTACAGGAACCTTGATATTAAGTCACCGCTTGTGGCAGAGCAGGGAAAGGCAAGGTGAGCGTATGGAAGGAAGATTTACGGAGGAGGAACTTGCCATAGCAAAGAGCGTAGACCTCTGTGCTGTTGCAGAAAGCCTCGGTTATACCGTAAAGAGGATTGGAAAATATCACACCTTAAAGGAAATTGACTCAATCCGTATCTATGACAGAAGCCACTGGTACAGATGGTCAAGGCAGTTTGATAAGGGAAACAATGGCGGTTCACAGATAGATTTCCTGCGTGTATTTGGCGGAATGAGTGTAAAAGAAGCAGTATTCTGGCTCTTGGATTTTGCCGGATACCGGAGAATTGAAAGCACTGCAAAGCAGCCGCTTGTTCATCAGGTCACAAAGAAACAGCCGCAGGAAAGAAAGCCTTTTGTGCTTCCACAGCCAGCAGGGGATAATTCCTACCTGATATCCTACCTTAACAATGAACGTGGAATCAGTAAGGCAGTGATAGAACTGTTTTTAAAGGAAAATCTCATATATGAATGCAGGCATTATCACAATATTGTCTTTAAAGGAAATGACAAGAATGGAGTAACCAAATTTGCAAGTATGCGTGGTGTGTTTGACAAGCAGGGAAAACCATTCAAGTGTGATGTGGAGGGGAATGATAAGAATTATGGATTTAATGTGGTGAATGTAAACAGCACAGAGCTTGTTGTATTTGAGGCGGCAATCGACCTTATGAGCTATGTGGATATATTTGCCGATTATGAGTCAAACAAGCTGGCACTCGGAATGCTGGCGGACGCTCCACTGGAAACCTTTCTTGGGGAACACCCGCAGATTTCTTTTATCCGTTTCTGCCTTGACGGTGACTCACCGGGCAGGAAAGCAGCCGCAGAACTTATGGAAAAATACTATGGACTGGGCTATGAGGTTGAGGACTGTCCTCCACCAGCAGGATATAAGGATTACAATGAATGGCTTGTTGCGACGAAACTTAATCTTGCAAATGAGAAAAAGGAGCAGATGACCATAGCCGGACAGTGCCTTTAAAAAGTGGTGGTAAAAAGCAGTGGTTTTTACGGAAAGTGGTGGCACAAAGCGGTGGTTTTTTCAAAAAGTGATAGAACAAAGTACCACCACTTTCCGATGATGTTTTTTCCTATGAATATAAATTAAAAAAAGTGGTGGCATAAAGCGGTGGTTTTTACCGTAAGTGGTGGTAAAAAGCGGTGGTTTTATTCAAAAGTGGTGGAACAAAGTGCCACCACTTTATATTTAGCAGGGGTATTAGGGGAATGTTCCCCTAACTAGATGGCATTAGGACAGAGATGTCTCTAATGCGTATCTAGCAGTCGCCGGGGACTTACCGGTGACTGGAGCCATAGTGAATATTTACGAAATACGGATAAGGAGGTGCAAGGTGGCAGAGAACAGGGAAATAACACTTTTTTCAGAACCGGAGGAACTGATTGCCTGGGCAGAAGCATATGATAAGCAAATAAACCCTTCGCTAGAAGATGCTGCACTTCTTCTTAATTATATGGAAGGACACGATTATGCAATCGGAACGGACGCAGAGGGGAAGATGTACAGGCAGGATATGGCAGAGGAAAACGGTGAGATGGAGCCATATCCGATAGACGATGTGATTGATAAGGTGTGTGAGTGGAATTATGATCTGATACTTCACGTAGAGGCAAAGAAAGATGATCCGAAGGATTTTCAGGAATATTGTGAATTTCAGGAAAAGTATAACAGCTTAAAGGCTGACGAGAGGGTGTTAGACCGATTATTTGAGAAAACCCGTCACGCTAAAGAGATTGACGCTGTTGCGACAGCACTGGTGGAGGCATTTATCAGTAATCTGGAGGGCAAGGGTGATTTGGATAAGGCGGTAGCAACAATAACTGAGGGAATAAAGGATTACAGTACAGATAAGAGGGGAAGGTGAGCGTATGGCAGATAAAATCCACTGTATCAGAAAAACGCTCCGCCTTATGCCACAGGAGGCAGAAATGCTTGCGAAAAAAGCAGGGGAGAGCGGAATGTGTGAAGCAGATTATTTAAGACAGCTCATCAGCCAGAAACCCAATGATTACCCGGAAGTGAGAAAACTCTTAAAAGAGCTTATCAATGAAGTGAACCGTATTGGAATCAATATCAATCAGATTGTATTTAATAACAATGCAGGACTTTATTCCAAAGAGGATAAGACGCAGCTTGTTGCCTATATGCGTAAACTCAATCAGAAAGTAAATGAGGCGGTGGTGCAGATTGGCAATCAGTAAAATCCTTAATATGAAAGATTGTGGCGGACATTTTCACGGAAAGCATTTAAAGCGGGCACTTGATTATGTGATGAACCCGGAGAAAACGCAGGATGGCAGACTGGTGGGTGCAATAAACTGTCAGGTCGATACCGCATTTGAGCAGATGAAGGAAACCAAGCGTAAGTTTGGCAAGATTGATAAGCGTCAGGGGTACCATATCATACTTTCCTTTAAGGAAAATGAAGTGAACCCGGATACTGCATTTGAAATCACACAGAAATTTGTGCAGGAATATCTTGGCAGGTCATACGAAGCAGTGTTTGTGGTACACGATAATACAGCCCACGTTCATTCACATATCGTATTTAACAGCGTGAGTTTTATGGACGGTAAAAAGTACCGTTATGAAAAAGGGGACTGGGCAAAGTATATCCAGCCTATCACGAACAGGCTGTGTCAGGAATACGGACTCTCCATTATTGATGTTGATGATGAGAAAAAGGAGAGGCAGCACGAAGGCTATAAGGAATGGAGTGATTACAGGGAGGGCAGTTTTGTATGGTCCGATATGATAAAAAGAGACTTGGATGCCTGTATTTTGCAGGCGAAGGACTATGAGGAATTTCTGGAAATGCTGTCTGAAAAGGGATACAAGATAAAGCAGGGAAAATATCTGGCAATCAAGCCACAGGGTATGACAAGGTTCAGAAGGTGCAAATCTCTTGGGGATATGTACTGTGAGGAGGCAATCCGGGACAGGATTGCAAAAGAGGATATTGCATTTTATAAGAGTAAACAGGAGATACCGAAAGTTTCCATTGTAAAGTGCAAAGTTAGAAGATACCGCAGGGCAGGCTTATCAGGACTTCAGAAAAAGTATTATGCGAGGCTGTACCGTGTGGGGAAACTTAAAAAAAGACCATACAGTCAGGTATGGAAGTACAGGGAGGATATCCGTAAAATGCACAAGCTGCAGGAGCAGTATTTGTTCCTTGCAAGGCATAATATCCATTCAGCGGAAGAACTTGTGGGGACGATAGATTCTCTTACGGATAAGAAAAAAGAGACATCGGCAGAAAAGAGCCGGGTTTATAAAGCAAGGGAAAGGAGCAGGGAACTTTTTGCTGCGGCTGATGAGATGGAGACTCTAAAGCCAGCAGAACAGTCCTACAGGCTTGGGGATACCTTCTTTGAAGATGAGCATAGAAAGTGGGTGGCATTGGAACAGGAATTACAGGCACAGGGGTATTCACTTGAGGAAGTGGAGGCTTTAAGAAAGCACTATAAGAATGAGTATTCGCAGGTGTGTGCGAAAGATAAGGTTGTATTCCGGGAACTGAATACGGGTAAGGCAATATTAAACAGCATTATTCCGGACAGTATTTCTGATGGAAAAAAGACAGAATACAACAGGGAGATTATAAGAGACAGAAAGGAGCAGCCGATACGATAGGCTGTTTTTTTATGCAGTTAGGAGGAGCATATGGAACAAAATCTGAATGACAAGCCATTAAGCAATATGCAGATTACCAGATATATTGAGTCATTGAAAAAGGAAATGAATTTCGATGATGAGGTATACGGGCTTGTAAAAAGTGACCTTGAGGACGGACTTACACAGGAGCAGACGGAAAAGTATCTGGATAAGAATTTTAACATCGGACAGATGAAAGTGTTATCGGAAGGGCTGCATAAGGGTATTCCGGAGGAACTTTTTAATATTCTTCATAATAATAAGCTCTCCGGCAATCAGATGAAGGTATCACTGGAATTTTATGGAAAGGGAGTTCCGGTTGAAACCATACAGGAAGCTGTGGCAAGAGGAGAAAAGCCCGTTGTGATGAGAAGATTGTATGAGGAAGTCCTTGTGCAGTTGTCAAATGCAAAAGAACAGTATCCGCAGGACTCGGAGTATGTGAAAGAGCTGATTGCACAGATGGAAATGGTAGTGAAGAAAATCAACTATCAGGAGGAAAGGTACGATGCCCTGAACAGAAAATTATCCGATGTTGAGGTATTAAAGGAAGATAAGGAAGTCACGGAAAGGCTTGTAAAGGAAAATGAGGACAAGGACGGCATTATCAGCCACCAGCAGGACGAACTTAATAAGGCAAGCAGTACGATTGCCCGATTAAGGGATAACATTGAGCATAAGGAAAAGGAGATGGAGCGTATGAGAGACAGGATAGAATCTCTTGAAGATAAGATTATGAGTGTGGCTTCACAACAACAGAAAGCCACGGAAACAGAGGAAAAGACAGAACCGTCAGAGGCGGTGGAAGCCAATGATGATAAGGAGATAGCGAAAACACTGGCAGATACGCAGCCTGTACCTTCTCCTGTGTACAATGGAATACCTGTGTATTATCAGATACCTGTTACGGACTCTGCCGGGCGTGTAATCCAGCACCTTCCGGTTGAGCGTACAGAAAGAAAATCAAATGGCGGCATTGCGGCACTTTTTGCCAGACTTTCATTCAAAAAGAAGTCAAGAGCCGACATTGTAAAGCTGGTTGCAAGCGGTGATCTAGTGCCTGCACAGCTTGTCCAGATAAAGAGTGCCATAGAAAAGGGACTTACGGAAGGGCAGCTTGTGGAGCTTATCAATAATAATGTTTCAGCGGAAAAGATGAAAGAGATTATTGAGATTGCTGTGCTTGAAAACAGTATGGCAGATTAGGAGGTACTTATGAATTTAGCAGTAGTCAATGAGGCGGTAACAGGGATGAACGGTGTGGAACACGAGTTCACGGAAGAAGAAAAGAACTTTGTAGTGCAGTTTGCTTTCCGAAGCGGAAATAAGGAAGATACGATTTCCCTGATTGAAGCTCTGGCACATTCCACAGACAAGGCAGAGTCAGACGAGATTATGGTCACATACAGATCAAAGTATGATATGAAGCCTGCGTGGGTGGAACAGGCAGAAAACCTGCTTGTGGCACTTGAGATGTACCGCATAGAGGAGGAAAAAGCAATCAGTCATCTGTCTGATATTTTAACTGCGTATGGCATTGATGTATCAGCAGAGGAAATACGCAATACAAAGCCGGAAGAAATAAGAACAACAATAAGAGAGAAAGCGGAGGTGCGATAATGGCAGAGGAAATTCAGGAAGCGGTACAGATTATCCGTGTCGCATATGACGGAATAGAGATTGCTATGAAAGTAGGCAGTGGCGGTATTGCCGCTATGCAGAAGGCAATCGACTTTTTAAAGGGAATGCTTGACTATGAGAAGTCATTGGGAAAGACATCTATGAGAAAGCTGCTCTTAAAAGGCGGAGATTTGCAGGTGTTACAGTTTAAAACGGAAGATATGAGAAAAGTTGAGAAAATGGCAAAGAAATATGGAATTTTATATTCGGTTCTTCCAGACTGTAACAAAGCAGATGGTATGAGTGAGGTTATCTTTCATACTGAGGCAGTTCCTCGTGTGAATATGATGATACAGAAACTCAAATTTGGCAGGATTGCCACATTTGATGACTATCTGAAGAATGGAGATAAAAAGTCCCTCGGCAAGCTGATGGATTTTTTAAGGGAACAGCAGGGAAACGAGAAAAGCCACACGGTAGAAGGGGATAAGGTCAATTCCGCCATAGACGGACTCATTGAAAAAGTGGGAATGTTTGCTATGGAAAAACAGGCTATCAGTGTGGATCAGGTCAAGGAGAATTTCAGCATCAATGGGGAACAGGCAGAAAATGTAATAAAACAGCTTGAGACAATCGGGGTGCTTGGCGGTAAGAGTGAGGACGGTACTCATAAGGTAATGATGGATAAGGAGGCTTTCATCAACCGTATCAGAGGGTATCAGAGCCTTGCGGAAAGAATGAGGGCAATATCCGCCTCAAAGAACACGAATCTGTCAGATGTCACAATCAGCAAGACACTTATTGCAGAAGAAAATGACCACGCAGTAAAAACCAGAGTTCCGGGTACTTGGGGCAAGGATGTCAGATATGTGTGGCTGCGTAAGGAGAACATTATGGATATCCATAATGGAAAGACAATGCTCACATTCCTTGATACTAGCAAGGATTACAAGCTCTATGATGAGCAGAACCGTGTAGTAACTACGAAAAAGGGAGACGAACTTTATACGCATTATGATAAGGTGGAATCATCTGTCAGGGAGCGATATGAAAAAGTTCAGAAGGAACAGAGAAAGACCACAAAGAAGAAAACGGTTACTACCAGAAAAGCGAGGTAGGAGCCTATGCAGACAACGAAGAAGAAACCGTTACTGATATTTATTTTGGTTGGGGCAGTGTTATCCGGGTATCTTGGTTATCTGATAAATGGTGCGTGGGTAGAGGGAATAGCCTTCAATGACTTTATGAACAGGTTCAATGAAGTGTGTGCAGTTCCTTTTGCCAACTATTACAATTCAAATACAGTAAAAGCAGTAGCCATTGCATTAGGTATCTATGCAATGGCTATTCTTATGTATTACACGAGCCAGAGAAACTATATGCCCGGCAAAGAATATGGTACAGCAAGATTTGAAAATCCGAAGCAGGTCAATAATATACTGGCGGATAAAGACGAGAATTTCAACCGGATACTCAGCCAGAATGTGAAAATGTCGCTGGATTTCCGTAGGCTGAAGCTCAATGGAAATATTCTTATCTGTGGCGGTTCCGGAGCAGGAAAGACCTTTTACGAAGTAAAACCGAATCTTATGCAGATGCCACATAGCTGTTCGTTTATCTGTACCGATCCAAAGGGCGAGATATTAAGAAGCTGCGGGCAGATGTTAAAGGATAACGGGTACAATGTAAAAGTCATCAATCTTTTAGAAATGGATAAGTCAGACTGTTACAATCCATTTTCCTATATCAGAGAGGAAACCGATGTGGTAAAGCTGATTACCAATCTTATCAGTAATACCACACCAAAAGGCTCAACACCGAGTGATCCGTTCTGGGAAAAAGCGGAAGGGTTGTTCTTACAGGCAATTTTCTATTATGTGTGGCTTGAGGTGCAGCCTGCAAAGCGAAACTTTGAGACAGTTTTGAAGCTGCTTGGAGAGGCAGAGGTCAAGGAACCGGGAAAGGCTTCAAAGCTGGATGTCCGTATGAAGTTTTTAGAGGAGAGTTCGCCGCTTGGAGCAAACCACCCGGCAGTCAAACAGTATAACAAATGTATGAGGGGTGCAGGAGATACTGTCCGTTCCATTATCATAAGTGCAAACTCAAGACTTGCATTTCTTGAGAATAAGCAGGTCTTACGATTGCTCTCCAAAGATGAGCTGAATTTATCTGAAATCGGTATCGGAGTAAATGGAGATGGGGAGACAAAGACAGCACTGTTTTGTGTAATCCCGGATAGTGATAAATCCTATAACTTCATTATCGGTATGTTATACACACAGATATTTCAGGAATTGTACTATCAGGCAGACTTCAACTGTGGTGGCAGACTGCCAATCCACGTTACCTTTATGTTAGATGAATTTGCGAATGTCGCATTGCCCGATGACTTCTGTTCGTTGTTATCGACAATGCGAAGCAGGGAGATTTCAAGTATTATCATCATTCAGAACTTTGCCCAGTTAAAGGCACTTTTCAAAGATACTTGGGAAACAATTCCCGGCAACTGCGATACCTTCATTTATCTTGGCGGAAATGAGCAGAGTACGCACAAGTATGTTTCGGAGCTTTTGGGTAAAGGCACGATTGATAAAAAATCAAGCGGAGAGACAAAGGGCAGACAGGGAAGCTCATCAAGGAATTATGATGTTTTAGGCAGGGAACTGTTTACACCCGATGAGGTCAGAAAGCTGGATAATAAGAAATGTATTATTTTTATCCGTGGTTTTGATCCGATAATGGACAATAAGTATATTCCATTCCGACACCCGATGTTTAATCATACAGCGGACGGAAAAGGAAAAGCCTATGTCCATAAGACGCAGGGAGCAGATCGTATCATCGGACCACCATTTGAGATTTTATCGGAAAAAGCCGTTAAGCATTATGAAAAAATGAAGGACAAGGGAGAAAATGTGTATATTGATACACTGACCTATGAGCAGTTTATGCTGCTTGGGGATAAGGAATTAAGCAGGAGATTTTCTATGCAGGATGAGGCAGAGCAGAAGGCGAAAATCGACAGGGAGCAGGCTAATGAGCTTGAGTATGCCGATGAATCGCAGAAGGCAGAGGACTCCGACAGCACCAGTGGAGGAGAGAAGCCTGTAAGAAATCCTGAAAGGGAGAAGCCGAAGTGGGAGGATACGATCACAAACCGAATGATGCACTGGTCATACACTGCAGAGCAGAAGGAGGAAGTGAAGAAAGCACTTGCGGCAGGTGTTCCAAAAGCAACGATACTTACTTATTTTTATCCAGAAGTGACGGTGGAGAAGATGAGGTCTTATAGAAAGTAATAAGGGAATTGAACAATCACCTTGACAAATTTTGAATGGTAAATTATTATTGTAAGGGGATTGTTCAATCACCTTATAGGAGGATAAATATGAGAATACAGTTTACAGTTAGTCAGTCAGAATGGAATACATTGGAAATGAAATCTATTAAAGAGGGATATCCTGATGTGCCAAGCTATTGTAAAGATATGGTGCTTAAACAAAGAACTTATGCAATGCTTTGGAACACAGTCACGAAAAAAATAGAAAGTATGCCTTCTGGGGAAAAATTTTTGTTAAAGGATTTGATAGATACTCCACCGTCAAATTTGGGAGTAAAGTTGTATGCTCACCAGAAAGAATTAGGAATTGAAATTATTAAGAAAGATAGTTCCAATACCAATATGTTTAAGAAATTATAAAAGTATAGGTAGTAAAAAGCACTTTTATTAAATAAGAAGGGTGCTTTAAAGCTACTTATGTAATTGCTGATTTTGTATGTTGGTTAAAAAATAAATTTAGAATTTCAAGAAAATTATACAAGATAGAGATAATGGAGAGAACTTTTAATGAGAAAAAGAACAAAGAAAAAGATTTTTTGGGGTAAAATAAGGGATAGAATATCTTCTGTTGTAGGGAAAATTAATTGGCAATATATCGCAATTATTGTGATTATTATTATAGGTGTGTGCGTATTGATTGCCTCTTATTTTATATGTAATAATGATGCGAAAAATATTGCAGTAGGAATTGGAACAGGAATAGTTACATCTGCATTAGTTACAATGTATCTTGAATTGATAAATTCAAGGATAGAGAAAAGAAAAGTGGAAAGATATAAAAGAATGTTGTTAAATCCATTGGCAGAGGCTGTTAATAAATTATATGTGCATATTGCACTTAATGTCAATGAGTATCGAGTACGTGAGGAATTAGGAAATTCTTTCTTACTTCCAATGAATGATACGAAAGAAGTATCTGATTTTTTCTCAAATATGCAAAAAATTGATTTCCGTAGTATAGATAGCAAAGACAAAAAGAAGTATGATACTCTTGCATGTATTTCATTAACATATTTTACAGAAATAGTTACTCAATATGAAAGGTTGCCTTTTGAAAGTTTGATAATAGAAAATATTATTACACAAGATGAATATGAACAGTTAAAACATTTTACGCTGGTAAATGAGTGTAAAAGATGTATTAATATTTTAAATAGTACGAATTTAGAGGAACAGGAAGAGTATAAAATAACTATTCGATTAATATATGTTATGTTTATGTTTATCAATAGATTAATAAGAATATTTGATTTTATGTCAACGAAGATAGAAAGAGAGAATAAATGGATTAAGTCCCACTTAGATGATATATACATTAATGAAATTTATCCTTTTTCTGATGAATATATTCAGCAATGCGAGGAGAGAGCAGAAGCAGATGCGGAATACTATGCAGAACACCCGGAATTAATTGAAGAACAGGAAGAAAGTGAAGAAGATAGACTGCATAGAAAAATTAATGAGGCGATATGGGCAGGAGATGTTGAAACAATAAAAGAATGTTTTCCAAAGATTGATAAAGATAATAAACAAATACAATCAGAATTAACTTGGAGTATTGCAAAAGATGTTATGAAAGATAAGGAATTAAGAAAACTTTACTATCAGAAATATGGAATAAAATATAAAATGCGTAGAGAAAAAAGAAAATAATATAGTTTATAAGCACTTTAGCCAATTATGGTTAAGGTGCTTTTTTTGTGCATTGAAAGGAGGTGGTCACAGCAAAACATATCGGGGAAAGCCCGGTTTTATCATTACAACAGGCTATGCCTGATTAGATAGAGTAACTTTTAATAGCCAGTTAGGGATTGTCCCTGCTGGCTCTTTTTTTATCGAAAAGGAGACAACCAATATGAGAAAAGAACAGATTATTACGACAACCAACAATAATCAGATGGAGGAGAAGGGGATGAAGAAAAGATTACTTCACTTTAAGAAAAAGTTTGTTCCGGCATTGTCTGGAGCAGTTATGGGGGTAATGCTTATGAGCACTACCTGTTTTGCGGCAGGCGATACTTCGGCAGTAACACAGCCGCTTGAGAACTTAAAAACACTTGTGATTGCAGTTATCGGTGCAGTCGGTGTCATTATCCTTGCAAAGAATGTAATGGAATTTGCACAGGCATACCAGCAGCAGGATTCCTCTACTATGAACTCTGCATTAAAGGGTGTTGTAGCAGGCGTTATTATGGCAGGTATTTCTACTGTTTTGACGTTCCTCGGTTTTTAGAAGGGAGTGGATTGGATGGAGAAAAGATACAATATTATCTATGCCGATCCTCCGTGGAAATATGACAGGCAGAAAGGAGAAGGGGTTGCCGCAGACATATATCAGACGATGTCCCTTGCTGAAATAGAGAGTATTCCGGTAAATGAGATAGCGGCGGATGATGCGGTGCTGTTTTTATGGGTAACTTTTCCGAAGCTTAAGGAAGGTCTTTCGGTTATTGAAAGCTGGGGATTTAAGTATAAGACCTGTGCTTTTAACTGGATAAAACAAAATCCCAAGTCAGACTCGTTCTTTGTCGGACTTGGATTCTGGACAAGGAGTTGTTCAGAAATCTGTCTGCTAGCGACTAAAGGGCATCCTCACAGGGTATCATCGAATGTAAGGCAGTTATGTATTGCACATCGTATGCAGCATAGTAAAAAGCCGGATGAAATAAGAAACAGGATTGTTGAACTCTGCGGAAATTTGCCACGAATAGAGCTATTTGCAAGAGAAAAAAGTGAAGGCTGGGATTGTCTCGGAAATGAGATTGACGGAAGGGATATCAGAGAGGCAGTTGGAGCACTACTGCAGGAGAGAGGTGAATAACAGGTATGGATATTTTTAAGCTGGGAGACAAAATACTTGCCCTCCTTGAAACGGTGTTTGGCTTTTGGAATAACCAGATATCGTTGGTTTTTGCAATGCTTGGACAATCGCCCGTCAGTTTCAAGGGCGGTGGTCCGTGGGCAGTCATTGAGGGAATAGAGCCGGTCTTTGTAGCAGTTGGTTCTTCCCTTGTGGTGCTGTTCTTTGTTATCGGTTTCTGTTCGGAAAGCATAGATGTGAAAGATGAGATGAGGTTTGAATCAATCCTGCGTATGCTTATCCGACTGGGACTTGCAGAATGGTTTGTTGCAAATAATGTCACGATTATGAAAGCATTTTTTACTTCCATAGGAAATCTGGTAGGACTTATTTCGGCAGGAACGACAACACAGCTTGCCATAGACAGTACACAGGCAGATGTCATCAAGGGACTTGGATTTGGAGAAAGCCTTGTAATGCTGATACTTACGGCATTGCTCGCAATCATCATTATTATCTGTGGTTTATTTATCATTTACACCGTGTATTTCAGATTTTTAAAAATACTGATCATCGTTCCGCTTGGAGCAATCGCCTGTTCCACAATGGCAGGAAACAGAATGGTAAGTCATACGATGTCAACCTACTGTAAGTATTTCTTATCCTGTGTGTTTGAAGCGGTAACAATGGCACTTGCGATTGTGGTATGCAGCACATTTATCAATGCAGGGCTTCCGTCCTTTACAGGAAGTTATGCAGACTGGGCACAGACACTTATTTATCTGTGTGAAATGACATTTACCATAGCGATGACAGTTGGAAGCGTGAAGGGAGCACAGACACTTACAAGCAAGGCATTTGGATTGTAGAAGGAGGTATTTATGGATAACGAAAAGAAAGAGGTAACTTATAATTCCAGTTTTTCCGGGGAGACACAGGTAACACTCGATATTCAGCAGTATATGAATAACAAGGCTATGTATATCAGTCTTATGTGCAGGGAAGATGGCTGTGAGGAGCTATTCGGTGATGTGACTGTGAATTTATCTTTTGAAGCACCGGATTACTGCGGGTATCTGAATGTAAATGATATGCCGGATATTGAGCAGTTTATCACAGACAATGAGCTTGGGGAGTTTACAGGATTTACACAGAGGAGTGGTTATTGTGAATATCCTCTTTATATGTTCAATGTCGATAAGCTGAGAGAACTGTGTCCGGACGGAATGGAAATGTATGAGGCAAATATCGATATGGAAAGAAAACCGGAGACAAAGGAATTATCAAGATAGGAGGCAGAGGACAGTGGTTATTGAAATAAACAAAGACATTGACCGTTATCAGGAATCGGTGGCAATGGGACTTACGGCAAAACAGCTTATATTTTCTATTGCCAGCGTAATCGTTGGTGGCGGTATTGTATTACTTCTTTATAAGTATATTGGTCTTACTGGTTCGGCTTATGTGGCAATTCCCTGTGTAGCTCCGATAGCACTTGGCGGATTTTATTCGTTCAATGGAATGAATTTCTATGAGTATATGGGAAAGAAGCTGCACTTTATGTTTGGGAACAGGACACTCACCTATGTATCAACAGAGGGAGAGCTGGCAGTTAAGGAATTTGAGCAGGGACAGACAGGACAGGTAAAGAAGAAAGACAAAAAGGCTGAAACAGAGATTACAACATCTGAGTCGGCAGTAAAAAAGCAGGAGGAATTTGAAAAAATGAAGAAAAAGACCAGAAATATGCTGCTTGGACTTGCAGCCGTGTTTATACTGGTTATAGCTGGTGCGGCGGCTTATAAGGCAATGCACTAGCAATAAAATAATGTATCTGACCGTAAGGTCGGGAACAAGCCCGTTGGGTGATGTTCCCGGCGGGCTTTCACAGATAAGAAAGCGAGGTTAGAGACAATGGGTTTATTTACGGACGGATTTAAGCTCTTGAAAAAGGCAAGTGAGCCTTTGTATAAGACACCGAAATCCATTCAGGAAACCATAGAAATTATGGCGGTGGCTGAAAACGGTATTTTTGAAGTAAGCAGGAATAAGTATTCCAAGTGTTACCGCTTTCAGGACATCAATTACACAACAGCAACAGAGGACGAGCAGATTGGCATTTTTGAAAGATACTGCAGATTCTTAAATTCGCTTGACTGTAATTATAAGATTACGATTAACAATAAGAACAAAAATATGGAAGAACTTCGTGACAAGGTTCTTATTGCTGAAAGAAACGATGGCTTCAATAATTACCGCAGAATCTACAATGAGATTATTGAGGAGAAGATTATTGAAGGCAGACAGGGGATTGAACAGGAAAGATACCTGACAATCACGATTGAGAGAAAGAACTTCGAGGAGGCAAAGGCACAGTTTGCCACACTTGAGGCAACGATACACAAGGCTTTCATTGAGCTGGGTGCAGAGATTGTGCCGCTTAACGGCAATGAAAGATTGAAAGTGCTCCATGACTATTATCATCTTGGCGATGAGGACAGTTTTGATTTTGACATCAAAGCAGCAAAGAAGGTCGGAGCAGATTTTAAGAATGATTTATGTAATGGTATGGTAAAATACTTTCCAGACCATTTTGAGGACGAGAGTAAATACTGCAAGGCACTTTTTATCAAAAAGTATCCCAGCAGTTTATCGGACAGGTTTATCAATGAGATTACTTCCCTTCCTGTCCACTCCATTACCAGTATTGATGTAGTGACTGTGCCAAAGGATTTGACTACAAAGGTGCTGCAGAAGAAATATCTTGGCATTGAGTCAGATATCATCAAACAGCAGAGAGTCCGTAACAAGAATAATGACTTTTCCACAGAAATCTCTTATGCAAAGAGAACGGAGAAAAAAGAGATTGAGGCGATTATGGATGATGTCCGTGAGAATGACCAGTGTCTTTTCTTTGTTGGTGTCACCATTATTCTTATGGCAGAGAGTAAGAAGGAGCTTGAGAGTGTCTGCGAAACAGTGGAAACAATTGGAAAGCGAAATAGTTGCACGATTGATACCCACTACTTAAAGCAGAGGGAAGCACTCAATACGGCACTTCCGATTGGCGTAAGACAGGTGGATACAATGCGTACCCTCCTTACCCAGTCACTTGCGGTGCTTATGCCATTCAATGTGCAGGAGCTTAATGACAGCACAGGAAACTATTATGGTATCAACCAGATTAGCAAGAATGTAAATATTGGCAACAGAAAGAAGCTCATCAACGGAAATGGCTTCGTATTCGGAGTACCGGGTTCCGGTAAATCATTCTTCTGTAAAATGGAAATGGGCAGTGTATTCTTATCGGGAGATGATGAGATTATCGTCATTGATCCGATGAACGAATACTTTGATATTGCCGAGACTTATGGCGGAACTGTGGTAAATATGTCCACTTACACGGATAAATATGTAAATCCGTTGGAGATGGATGTGTGGAGCCTCGATCCGAATGATTCAAAGGGAATGGTAAGGGAAAAAGGTGAGTTTATGCTTGGTCTTTGTGAGCAGTGTATCGGAGACAGCTTAAATTCCAGACAGAAGTCAATCATTGACCGCTGTGTGAGAAAGCTGTATATCGACATCGCAAGGAGCAGGGAAAAGTATGTCCCGGTAATGAGTGATTTCTACGATATCCTTATGGAACAGCCGGAGGAAGAGGCAAAGGATATTGCATTGTCTTTGGAGCTTTTCGTAAATGGTTCCCTGAATATCTTTAATCATCAGACAAATGTTGATGTAGATAACCGATTTATAGTATATGGTATCAGGGATTTGGGTACAGAACTCAGTCCTATCACAATGCTTGTTATGATGGAGTCCATTCAGAACAGAATTGTAGAAAACGGGCAGAAGGGCAAGGCAACCTGGCTCTATATTGATGAGTTCCACGTCCTGCTTAATTCGGAGTATTCTGCAAAATATTTACAGCAGCTCTGGAAGAAAGTAAGAAAGCAGGGTGGTCTTTGTACTGGTATCACGCAGAATGTTGTCGATCTGTTACAGAACTACACGGCAACGACAATGCTTTCGAACTCTGAGTTTGTTGCACTATTGAAGCAGGCTAACCCAGATAGCTCTAAGATGTCAGAGGTTATCAGGATATCAGAAGCACAGCTTCGATTCATAACCAATACTGCGTCGGGAATGGGACTTATCAAGTGTGGCTCCGTGGTAATTCCGTTTGATAACCAGATCAGCAAGGACACCGACCTTTACAGATTGTATAACACCAATATCCACGAAAAGATTGCAGAGAAAAAGAAATGTTTATAAAATAATATTATTATTCTAATTGAAAAGATATTTTTTTATGATATAGTGTAGTATGTGAGGTACGGAAGTACCTTGCATACAAAATGTGTATTTAATGAATTTTCAGATCTTATTTTGTAGAAAACAGAAATTTGAAGTTTATGGTATAGCTGAGTCAGAATGGAGATATAGTGCTATGCATGAAGACAAAGAGTGATTAATGTAGATATTAATGAAGTGAAATTAATATTTAACTGTAGGTCGAAAATAATAAAATTGAAGAAGGAATGCTAAAAATGATAAAATATCCTATTTATGTGACAGTAGATACTAATATTTTGGATGCGGCAAAATATGATTTTAGTGAAAAAAGTGTATTTCAACTTTTAGTGAATTATGTAAAAAAAGGAAAAGTGAAAGTTGTATTAAGTAATATAGTAGTTATGGAAGCAAAAAAACATATTGCTAAAAGTAGTGCAGATGTATACTCTCTAATAAAAAAATTAAAAAAAGATGCTTTGAAGGCAACAAGTAATTATCAGATTAAACAATTGGGATTAGAAGATAATCTGAAATTAAGTGTTGAAAAGGCAGAAATAATGCAGAAGAGTATAAATTTATTATGTGAGTATATAGAAGATTTGAATGCTGAAATTCTTGATACAAGTAAAATAGATTTGGATGCAATAATAGAAGATTATTTTGAAATCCGGGCTCCATTTCAAGCTGGTGAGAAAAAGAGAAAAGAGTTTCCAGATGCATTTATAGCGAATCAAATCCGAGAGAGATTTGGACACGAAGAAAAGGTTGCGATAATAAGTAATGATAAAGGGTTTAAAGAAGCCTGTCAGTCATGGGATAATCATCTATTCTTTTCTTCTTTAGGAGATTTATACGGTGAAATGAATAAACAAGAAAAATTTTATGAGGCTACAAAAGATTTTGTTATAGCCCAAAAATCTGATATAGAAACATGTTTAACTCAATATATAAAGAATAATGTGGAAATAAATGTAATTGGGTTATCATATGACAGAGATGGGATACCTGATGGACATGATTATACCGAAAGTTACTTGAATAGTCTATCAGATTTAACTGTTGGAATTCATTCTGTTGATGAAATTGATGACAATAAATCTATTGTAACTTTAAAATGCAAAGGTTCATTTATTATGGATTGTTCTTATGAGGATTATGATAATGCTCAATGGGATTCAGAAGAGAAAAAGTATCTTTATGTAGATACTATTGAAATTAGAGAAGAGCATAAGGCGAATTTTGCTTGTAGAATAGAAATTAACAGAGCAGAAAATACTTTTGTGATATTACCATTTAATATAATTTTAGGTGGAGATTCAAGAAAAAAGAGGTATCAGATAGACATAGAAGCTGATTCGGAATATGATTTTGAGCAAGAGATAGAAGATATGGATCGTGAATCGGTTGGATTAATTCCATTAGGTAAATATGAAACATACCTTGAGGAAAATCTTGCTGAATCAAAAATGTCAAAGGAAATTATCGAGCGTTTTAATTGCATTAATGAACTGTATGGTGAGTACGAGGAAATATCAGATATCTATGATTCGTTATTGAAATTGTTCTCAGATAGAGAAAATATCAAAAAGATAATATGTATTATTTCTTCGAAATTGGAACAAATCACAGATTTTCCAAAAGTATTTGATGAAGATAATATTCTAGAAGAAGAAATATGTGAGATTGAGGAATGGTTAAATTTCAAATATGAGGATGCGTCAAGAAAAATGGAAATAACAAATCTTCCAGATAGTATAGGATATGGAGATGATATCGAGATATTTGGTGTTGATGATCAAAAATTATTTTTGAAAATAGATGAAATTAATATTAATCCAAGTAAAGGTGATAAAGAATGGATTGATATTAGGTTATATGATGAAGAAGAAATAATAGCAAGAGGAGAAATAGAACTCACAGTGGGTTATATTGAGTATGATGATGATGGTGGTGTGGCAGATGGATTGGACGACGAAATTGACTACAGTTACAGTTCAATAATTGAGCAATTAGATAATTTTATATTAGAGCAGAATGAATATATAAATACTGAAAAGGCAATTATTGAAATTATCGAAGAAGCAATTGCTTAATTAATGAAAGAATAATGCAAAATTTCAGTCTAATCTTTATTTAAATAATTGAATATTGAATAATTTTACATAGCCGTTGAGGAGTAACTTTTACTTCCTAGCGGCTTATTTTATTTTTAGTGGAAGGAGGTGAGAAAATTGAAGATAAAAAAGGTAGATGACAAGCCTATGGTCATTCACACGAAGGAGAAAGCAAAGATTCATTCCCACGAACCGAAAAAAGCCAAGATTAAGGGCAGTAACATTTACACCGTACAGCGTGGTCCGAAGATTGCTGGTGCAAAGGTAAATGATACGGATAAAAGGAATGTCTATTGTAAGAGTACCGTTCATCAGGCAGAGAAAAAGGAAAAGGGACTTTCAAAATTTAAGAGGAATATAAAAGAGTCCAAGACTTCTATCAAGACGAAGAATACCAATCTTCATATAGCAGGAAGAATGGGAGTACTTGCGGCTGGAGCTGTTACAGAGCAGGTGGAAGGCGGGCAGGAAGTATCACAGGCAGCTTATCTTGCCTATGAAGCAAGCCGCCCGGTTACGGGAACTGCTTCAAGGGAAGCGTCACTCTTCAGAAAGAAAGCGGCAGCCGAAGCCAAGAAGCGTATCAAGAAGGTAGAAGCAGGAAAGAAGCTGGCGAAAAAGACAGTAAAGAAAGCTGCCAGTGATACAGCTAAGACAGCAGCCAAAGAGACTGCAAAGGAAACTGCCAAGACCACGGCAAAAGTGGCTGCCAAAACTACGGCGAAGGCGGCAACCACAGCGGCAGGGACAGCGGTTGCACCGGGAGTCGGAACAGCAGCCGATATTGCGGCAGGCTATGCCACTGGCGTATCCATTGAGGCAAAGGATGCGAAAATGGCAAACAGGAGCAGGAAGATTAAATTCTTTCTGGATAAGATGAAGGCACAGGAAAATCAGACGGACAGCGTTGCAAAACTGGTAAAAGACCTGATTGTAAGAAAAGCTGTTTTATGGGTAAAGGCCGCAACTCCGGTTATCGGACTTGTGCTTTTACTGCTTGTTCTTTTGGTGGCAGTTGTTGCAGTTCCGGTGATTGCTGCGATAGCAATTCTTTATAATTCACCATTTGCATTATTCCTCACACCACTGGAGTCAGGGGATATGGTGCAGACGGTAACAAGTGCCTATGTGCAGGAATTTAACCGTGATGTGAATACCCAAGTGAATGAGCATACCGGATATGACCTCGGAGAGCTGGTGTATGTCGATTATGAGGGAATGGACGAAAATCCAAGTAACTACTATGACATAATGGCGGTCTATATGGTCAAGTATGGTGTCGGAGATACGGCAACCGTTATGAATGATAAATCAAAGGGCTGGTTGCAGACAGTAGTGAATGATATGTGTTCCTACACTACATGCAACGGAACGAAAGATGTGGAGGAAACAGACGCAGACGGCAATGTGATCACGGTTACAAAATCGGTATTGTATGTAAATGTCACGCTCAAATCATACAGGGATATGATTTCCGTTTATGGTTTTAATTCTGATCAGGTGGAAATGCTTGAGCAGATTATGAGTTCTGAATTTATGGGACAGCTAGGCTATGCAGGAAGTGGAAGCGGCGGAGGCGGTGGAAGTCCCGGAGTAAGTTCAATGACAGAGGAGGAGATAAATGCTGTATTAAGTAAAATCACAGATAGCAGATTAAAAACAGTCTGCTCATATGCACTGCACAGAGTCGGTTATCCTTACAGTCAGGAGTTGAGGGACAGTGGCAATTATTATGATTGCAGTTCACTTGCGTATTATTCGTGGAAAGACGCAGGAGTGGATATCAGCCACGGAGGAGCAACTACAGCAGCGGCAGCGGCACAGGGACTTGATGAAGCAGGAAAGACCATATCCTATGACCAGATGCAGCCGGGGGATTTGATTTTCTACAGCTTTACAAGCAACGGAAGATATAAAAACATCAGCCATGTAGTGGTTTATGTGGGAGACGGTAAGGTAGTGGAAGCCTTAAATGAAAATTCCGGTGTTGTTTACCGTGATGTGGCAAGTGTCGGAAAGATTGTAGTGATTGGCAGACCATAAAACAACAGAGAGGGAATAAGTCCTCTCTGGGACAGGAGGTAAGAATGGATTTAAAAGATATGATTCTTGTAACGGAAAATTATAAGGGAACAGAAAAAAATATGCTTATGACTCTGGAAGATTATAAGAAGTTTGTTTCCATTGAGGATATGTCGGAGCTTGCAGAGCATATGCTGCTTCTTGGAAGAACACTTGCACGAGGGGAAGGTTTTACGGAGTATTACAGGGCAGCGAATGTTACGGTTTTTGCGAAGTTCTGTAGTGATGATGTGGAACTTGGACGCTTTCTGCGAGGACATTACAACGATTCTGAGGATTTTGTATTTGATAAGAAAGCAAGTTCACCAGAGTGCATTGCAAAAATGAAAGAAATTGGAATGACGGATACCGGCTGGATTGATGATTTTATCATGCATTATGAAAAAAGAGAAAGGACATTTGAAAGAGGGCAGACTATTCATAATTTCAATGACAGTGATTATATGGTACTTGAAGCATTATCCCCAAGAAACCTTGTGGTAATGGATATGAAAAGAGGCTCGATTGCGATTGCTCTTGGTACAACAGAGTATGAGAGATGCCCGAAAGGTGAGAAGCCGACAAAGGATAACCTAAAGATAGGGGTATTGTGGGAATATGGGATTTATCTTGATTCCATGCCTTCACAGATCAATTTTAAGGCATTCAAAGCAAAGTATGGAATACCGGAAAGAATGGAAAATCTTTATGATTACAGAGCGATGCTCAAGAGAAAGTATTATTTTATTGAGGCTTTGTCAAAGGACGATGATATTCCGGCTAAAATCCAGAATGAAATTTTAAGTCATATTTATGCGGAATATAAGACGCTGGAGGAGGATACCTTTTTAGACCACCTTGATGACGGAAAGTACGATGCAGGCTTTGAAAAGGAAAAATAAAGATTGCAGGAAAAGAGCAGATAAAAATCTATGCGGGAGGGTATATGGACAAAGAATTTGATATTGAGATAAAAGAAGTTCTATCAAGGGTAGAAACAGTAAAGGCAGAGTCACTTGACGAAGCCATAAATAAGGCAATGGATATGTATTATTCAGAAAAGATAGTCCTTGACGCAGAGGATATGAAGGGAGTTGATTTTTCGCCATACAGCGAAGAACAGCTCCCTTCTTCATTAAAGGAAAATGGAGGAAAGACACGATGAAAAATGAGCAGACAGCAGTAATTAAGAATATGGAATTTTTATTAAAGGAGCTTCATAAGGAATGGGAAAGACCGGGAGAGGTAAAATCCTCTGTCCGTATTCCTTATGAGAAAGTGGAGGCAATCAGTAGAAAGCTGAATGGGATTGTCTATGAGACACAGCAGTCATCTGACAGTGACGGACTTATCTTTAAACAGAGCATAGCAAAGTCAAAGCAGTGTTATGTACTTTTAAGGATTATGCGAAAGATTGTAAAAGGAAAGAACAAGTGTGAGAGACAGGCGATAGATGCAGAATTTGTGATTGAGCTTGACAGGGAGGAGTCAAAGCTCTTTAAGGAAATGTTTGCAGAATTATTGAAGTAAAAGGAGGGTGGCATATGGGTGTTGATATGAAGACCAAAGCGATATATGATTCTGAAATCAGCAATATCACCCGTTCTGAAAAGAACTGGAAAGATATACTAAAGGTGGCAGGTCAGTTATACCGCTATGAATTTGATAATATCGTTATGGTAACAGCTCAGAGATCACCGGAGAAAAGTACCCTTATGGCAGATTATGACACTTGGAAGAAAGTGGGAAGATATGTAAAGCGTGGAGCAAAGGGCTGTGCAATCTTCCCCTCAAGGGCACTTAATCTCCGTATGAGATATATTTTCGACATTAGTGATACGGGCGGAAAGAATGTAAAGCTGACTTGGGATTTGGAAGGAGAAAACCTGAAAAATTATGCAGACTTTCTGGTATCGGAAGGACAGATGGAGCAGTATGACAGCGATGATGTAGAATCACTAAAAAATACGCTAAAACAGTTTACAGGAACAAATGTTTGGAATATAATAAAAGAGGAGTTCGGAGATAGAATATCCGAACTAATGCAGCTATCAGGTAGTGTGATAAAGGAATTCAACGAAAAACGCAAGGGCTTAC
>ERZ779895.1118-NODE-1118-length-31306-cov-5.690442_pt1 | contig 31306 bp, 23 predicted proteins | sample MGYA00511093_ERZ779895 | MGnify/ENA primary metagenome ERZ779895 (study PRJEB29588, sample SAMEA2142970) | human gut metagenome | biome: human gut; feature: human-associated habitat; material: faeces | place: Denmark | collected 2008/2010 ... | reverse complement strand
CTTCAGTGGTGAACAGCTTCATGATAGGAGGCTGAATCAGCGGAACCAAAGACATATAGGAGTATGCAGCAACGGCGATAGCGCCTAACAGCTGAGGAGCCATTTTAGCAGCCAGATAAATGGAGGTCGGGCCGTCAGCGCCGCCGATGATGCCGATAGCAGCTGCTTCCTGTACGGTGAAGCCCATCAGCATAGCGCCCAGCAGAGCTACGAATACGCCGGCCTGTGCAGCAGCGCCCAACAGCAGAGTTTTGGGGTTAGCGATCAGCGGACCAAAGTCGGTCATTGCGCCTACGCCCAAGAAAATCAACGGCGGGAATACTTCGTGGTTAATACCGTACATAATAACGGACATTACGCCAGGAGCCTCAAAACCGTTCTTAGGAATGTTGGCCAGAATGCAGCCAAATGCGATCGGGGACAGCAGCAAGGGCTCAAAACCTTTGCCAATAGCCATATACAGCAGAAGCAGACCAACGCAAATCATGATTACATGACCGCCGGTCAAAGCGGAGAAGCCGCTGTCTGCCCATACGGAAGACAAAGCAACGATAAATGCTTCAAACATGTGATAATTTCCTCCTTGTTTCCCATCAACGGGATGTAATATAAGTGCGTATTGCCAAAGGCAATAAAATTGCTTCATTGTGCAGCAAAGCTCGGCAGAACAATCCGTCTTCTCTCCAGTCTCCCCTGGCCTGTTGAGGATGCAGGCATTGCGTCTGCAACGGTTAGCGCCTTGCTTGCGCTGCGCGAAGCTGCTTAAAGCAGCATTGCTGCTTCTAAACCTGGATTATTTCGCTTTAGCCCTAGTCGGATCGACTACCTGAATCAGGCTCATCAACGCGCCCAAAGCGATCAGCACACCGAAAACAATAGTCATGTTAATGACGGCAATCAGCCACGGATTAGTTGTTACGGGACCCATACACTCACCTCTTCCTCAATAATTACGGGGAAAACTCTGTAAGATTACTTTTTGTCTTACTTTAATAAGTATAATTTTAAAATTTTTTATGTTCTGTTGCTAAAGTCACAAGGAGCTTACGCTCTTCGGTTATATTATTTACTAAAATTGCTTATTTTATCTTTATTAAACTTGCTATATTTTCTAAATACAATCTGAAGGGCTATAATAAACAGCAAAAATCCCCGCCCAATCCACAATGGAATTAAGCGGGGATTTGCTAAAACGATTTACAATTATCGCTTATTACAGCTGTTCGCTGACGTCATTCTTCTTTTTGCGGTTGAAGAAGCGTTCTACAACTACAAAGAGCACAGGAATGAGGAATATACCAAATAATGTTGCAATGGTCATGCCGCCAACTACGGCGTTGCCCATGGACACACGCGCGCCTGCGCCCGGGCCGGTAGCTACTGCCAGCGGCAGGCAGCCCAGGATAAAGGCGAAGGACGTCATCAGAATCGGGCGCAAACGTAAATGCGCAGCTTCGATAGCCGCATGCACAACGTCCATGCCGTTTTCCATGTTCATTTTAGCATATTCAACGATCAGAATAGCATTCTTGGCAGCCAAGCCAATCAGCGTGATCAAGCCTATCTGCATATAAACGTCGTTGTTCTGGCCGCGCAGGTATTGGGACAGGAAGCAGCCGAATACTGCGGAAGGCACGGACAGCAGTACTGCCAGAGGAATGGTCCAGCTTTCGTACAGAGCTGCCAGGCACAGGAATACGAATACCAGCGAAATAATGAAGATTTGGGTAGAACGGCTGCCTGCCTCAACCTCGTCGCGGCTTTGGTCAACCCACTCGTAGGTATAGGTAGTGGGCAGCGTTTCTTTCAGAACCTCTTCAATAGCAGCCATAGCCTGACCGGTGGAATAGCCGTCAGCCGGGTCGCCTGCAATCTTAATTGCGCTGGCGCCATTATAACGAGTCATAATGACGGAGGTATTCTTCTTGCTGGAAGTTACCAGCGTGTTCAGCGGTACCATGGCGCCGCTATTGCTGCGCACGAAGAAGTAGCGCATATCGTCGGCCTGGGTACGGTATTCAGGGTCAGCCTGCATAACAACCTTCCAGATACGGCCGAAGCTGTTGATATCGTTGATTTCAATGCCGCCCAAATAAGCCTGCAAAGCAGTAAATACGCTGGATACAGGTACGTTCAGGGATTCAGCCTTTTCGCGATCTACCTCAAATTGATAGGTAGGCGTATTGGTATTCAAGGTGGAGTAAATAGTAGCGATTTCCGGACGCTGGCGCGCTTTAGCCAAAAATTCGTTGGCACGCTCGCCCATAGTATTTACATCCTCTCCGCCCAGGTTCATGATGTACATGCTCAAAGTACCGGTTTCGGAAGCGCCAGGCAAAGAAGGCGGCTGGAAGGCCATGATATTAGCGTCAGGAATCTGTGCGCTCACGCCCCAAATCTGAGGGATAATATCTTGAATAGAATTATCGCGCTCCTTAAAATCCTTCATGCTTACTACTACCAGACCGGAGCTGGCCTTTTGAGAGCCGGTAAGAATATCAACGCCGCTTACAGCCAGAATATTTTTAACGCCGGGCAATTTTTTAATGCGGTTTTCCAAATCGGTCAGCACCTGTTGGGTACGGTTAGCGGAAGCGCCTTCCGGCAAAGCAACAGATACTGCGCTCCTGCCCTGGTCCTCGTTAGGAACGAAGCCGGTAGGCGTTGCCTTTGCCAAAGCGCCGATGCAGATAACCATAACAACTAGGCAGGCCAGAACCAGCTTGGATTTGCGGATGCACCATTCCACATTCTTAACATATTTTGCCAAAGTACTGGCAAACCAATTATTAAATCCCGCTACCATCTTGCCAATGAAGCCTTTGGGAGCTTCTTCCGAGCCCTTCTTAACCAGAATCAAAGCGCACAGTGCCGGAGTCAGGGACAGAGCTACGATAGCCGACAGCATCATGGATACGGATACGGTGATAGCAAACTGCTTGTACAGCTCGCCTACAGTACCGCCGGTAAATGCAACAGGGATAAATACGGCGGACAGAACGAAGGCGATAGCCACAACAGGGCCGGATACTTCGTTCATAGCGCGGTAGGTAGCCTCCTTAGGCGACATACCATTTTCCTGAATGTGATGCTCTACCGCCTCTACTACTACGATGGCGTCGTCGACAACCAGGCCGATTGCCAGAATCATCGCGAAGGCCGTCAGCGTATTAATGGTAAAGCCCAGCAGCATGAAGGACGCCAGCGTACCAATCAAAGATACAGGTACAGCCAGCAGCGGAATCAGCGTTGCACGCCAGCTGCCTAAGAAGATAAATACTACGAAGATAACCAATACCAACGCTTCAAAAAAGGTATGGGCAACCTTTTCCAGGGATTCAATAATGAATTGGGTGTTATCCAGAACGATAATCAATTCCATATCGTCCGGGAAACGTGTTTGCGCGTCCGCCAAAGCTGCTTTGATATTTTTTACGGTTTCCAAAGAGTTGGCGTCAGAAGTCAGCGCTACGGGGAATACTACGGCGTCGCCGCCGTTGATTTTCGTACTGGTCAAATCGCTGCGGGGGCCGGGTTTGATTTCGGCAATATCGCGCAGCTTCAGATTATCGCCGTTATTGGTACGAATAATTACGTTACCAAATTCCTCAGGCGTTTTCAAACGTCCCTGAGCGCTGGCAGAATAAGCGTTCTCCTGCTCGGCGGTGGTTGGTCTGTTGCCGATGGAGCCGACGGGAGCCTGAATGTTCTGGCTCTTAATAGCCGCGGAAATGTCTTCTACCGTAACGCCCAGCTGCGCCATTTTTTCCGGCTTCAGCCAAATACGCATGGAATATTCCGGACCATATTCGGTAATCTGGGATACGCCCTTTACGCGCTTAACGGCGTCGATAAAGTTGGCGTCGGCATAGGTACGCAAAAACATACCGTCATAAGTCTTATTAGGAGAATACAGGCCGAAATACATAATCGTTTCGGCAGATTCCTTAGCGGTCGTAATACCATAGCTGATTACTTCGCTGGGCATGGAACTGTTAGCCTGGGATACGCGGTTCTGTACCTCTACGGAACCAATATCGGCGTTTTTATCTAGGTTAAATTGTACATTTAAGCGATATTCGCCGGAACTGGTACTGTTAGATGACATATCCAGCATATTCTCTACGCCCATTACCTTCTGCTCGATAGCCTGCGCTACAGATTCTTCGACTGTATCCGCGCTGGCGCCGGTGTAGTTCGTCCTTACGGAAATACGCGGCTTAGTGATCTGCGGATACTGCGCAATCGGCAGGCTTAATCCAGCAATGGTGCCCAGCAGCGTAATGATAATAGCCAAAACTATAGCAAAAACCGGGCGATCAATAAAAAAACGTGCCATTTAGACTGCCTCCTTATTACTGTGCTGCCTTAGTTTCAGCAGTATCAAGGTCAGCTTCCGTCATCGGCTCGGGCTTAACCACAGTACCCTGACGCATCTTGCCCGTGCCCTCAACGACTAAGGTTTCATCGCCCTGCAGGCCGCTTTCAACCATATACATACGGCCAACGATAGGCCCGACAGTAATTTCCTTCATGGACACCTTATTGTCGCTGCCCACTACATAGACGAATTTTTTATACATCAATTCTACAACGGAACGTTGAGGAATCAGCAGCGCATTTTCCTGGGTACCCCCGATAGCCTGAATATGAGCAAACATTCCGGGAAGCAGCTTGCGTTCAGGGTTGTCAAACAACGCTCTGATGGTCAAAGTGCCGGTATTGTCGTTAATACCGCGGTTAACCTCGGATACCCTGCCCTTCAGGTCATAAGTACTGCCGTCGGCCAAAACAGCGGTCAAATTTTCCAAAGAAGCGCCGCCTTCATTATTACGGGAGTTAGCCAGCTTCAAATATTCCGGCTCGGCTACGCTGAACTTAACGTACACCGGATTGGTATCGGAAATTTTCGCCAAAGTAGTTTGTCCAACTGTAACATAGTTGCCGACCTCTAAAGCCGTAGTATCGATACGACCGCTAAAGGGAGCGGTTACAGTAGTTTCGCTCATATCCTTTTGAGCGTTTTCTACCAACGCTTCCTGCGCGTTTACCGAAGCCTGCGCCTGGTCGCGCTGCATGATAGCGTTATCCAGCACCTGCTTGGACACGGCGTTTTGTTCGTACAATTTAGTATAACGCTCAGCGTCCATCGCTGCGTTAGCCAAAGCGGCGCGGGCATTAGCCAAACCGGCCTGAGCATTGAGCAAATTATTTTGATAAGTGCGCGGGTCAATAGTGTACAGCGTTTGCCCCGCCGTTACATTGTCGCCGCCTTTAAAAAATTTGCCGGTAATCTGGCCTGTAACCTGGGCTTTCAGCTCCATTTCCTGCTGAGCTTCCACAAAACCGGTGTAATCATACACAATAGGGGTATCGCGCTTGACTACCTGCATGGTTCTTACCAGCGTGGCCTGCTGCGGAGCCTGCTCTTTTTGAGCGCAGCCTGCCGCCGTCAGCATCACCGCCACCGCAAAAGCTGCAGCCAGCGATTTCTTAGCGCGGCTGGAGCGGATAAAACTTAACATAGAAAAACCTCCTTCATTCTTCTACTCAGAAACTATCATATCTATATATACACAAAAATAGACGATGGCTCAGTTTCAGAATACTTCTATTATAAATGAGCCTGTGGATAAAAGCAAATCCAATTAAACGCATTTATACTCTCAATTCGCTTATTATCTCCATTTTGCTCTGTTTTTCACCATTAGCTGACTGGCCAGTCAGTTTTGTTGCAGCCATTTCTTATCCAGCAAGAATTTATGAAGGTTGCCCAAAGCAAAGCCTGCGACTTCGTCATTGCCGCAAATACGCTGCACCAAAAAGAGATTGCCGCCCTCTATATACCATTCGCTGGGCACACCCTCCGTGAAATCCATACTTTTATTAGTGCACAGCAGATTGAGCAGCGGCCGCAGATCCGGGTCGCTAAGATTCAATATTTGCTCCAGCTTCACCGGCTCGCCCGTAGCAGGGTCCAAATGCAGCTGATGATGGATAAAACTGTTTTTACCGCTTATCAGCTGCAGGGACAGCAGCTGCTTGTCGGCACGCAGCACCTTAAAGGCCATATCCGCCTGCCCCCGGTAAAAGAGCTGCAAATATTCTGCGCATTCTTTCTCCAGATAAGCGTTAATTTTATTTTGCAGCTGCACGTTTTTCGACGCAAACGCAGGATAGGTCGCCTCTCCGCCCGGCACTACCATTTTGCGCGGCAGAATGCTGCCCGCGTCAAAATCGCAGCCGTCGTTAATCGTATTGCTTTTATCCACCGGCGTTGCGGTCATCACGGTAAAAGCGCTGCGCTGCCACTTTTCGTTTTTAGCAGCATCCCGCTGCAGCCGCCATACTGCGCCCACATCCGCCAAAAGCTGCCTGCGCTGCGTCAGTTGCTGGCTTGTCAGCAGCTCCTGCTGCCCGTCGCCGTCCACATCATATGCTGTCAGCGAAAATAAGCCGCCGAATTCCATCTTGCCGCTTTTCGGCAACCCTTCCGGCAGCGGTGCGCTGTTTTTCTGCCCGTCCTGCAGTATAATTTCCAAAGCGCCTTCCTTATTATAAGCATTAGTGACGATGCCCATGCTATCGGCAGCGCTAAACAGCTCCGCAATCTGCTTAGGATTGGTAAAATCAATAATTCTGTATTCGCTCCCTGCCTCCCAGTCTCCCTGTCCCAAGCTAAGCAGCAGCTGCTGCGGAGCAGCCTCACTACGGCGTTCTGCCTGTTCCGGCAGCGGCTTCACCTGCACCGCCTGTAAAACAGGATTATAACCTCCCTTGACAGAGGGCGCATAAGCGGTTACCAGCTTGCCTTCCTCTTTAAGCAGCAGCAAAAGCTGTTCCGTGTAGCCGCCGGGCAAACGCTCGCCCCACAGCTCCACTGTTGCCTTGCCCTGCTCCTGCTGCAGCGTCGTACTGGCCAGCAGCGTTTCGCTGGCGGCAGCGCCGGTACACAGCAGCATACTGCAGCCTGCGGCGGCCAGCTTTATCTTCCAAGAGTTCTTCACTCTGTCACTTCCTTCCCCAACGCTAACCATTACTAAGCGTTTCATATTAAATTTATTATAACATTATTTGGCGATTATTGTAACAAAGCACACAGATTTTACTAAAGTTTCAAAAGATGGCCATAAAAATATATTATAGTTTATTCCAGCGCTCTTGTTTTTTATACAGCAATCTTCTTACTTCCATAACCTTCCCACCAAGGTCCTCGTTAATAACGACGTAATAAACCACAAAATTCTTAACATAGATACGATAATAAGGATGTTTTCTCTCCCTTTTTGATTGAAAGCATTCAAAAGACTCACAAAAGGGAAGCCTTTCTAAAATAGCATGTTCTACAGCGTCAAGTAATTCCCTTGCAGCAGCAGGATTATGAAGTTTTTTGGCGATATAGAGTACTTTTTCCTCTAAATCATCATAAAACACTGGTAAATACCTTAATTTATAATTTTTATCATCCATTTATCATCGCCCTCAATTTTCCAAATACTTCGCTATGCTCAAGTCGTTTATCACTTGCGGCAGCGGCAGCGTCTGCAAAATCTAAAGCATCTTCCACTCCATCTATCAGGTTTGAATATGCCTCGATACTCAAAACGACCATCGTACCATAGCCATTTTTAGTCAGGTACACAGGGCTCCCTTCATTAACTAATTTTTCAATTTCGGCAAATTTATTTCTTAAATCAGATACCGGTTTAATTTGGATCATTGGATACACACGCTCCTTTATCATAATTTTATCATTATTTAGTCATCTTTATGGTAACATATAATCTGAAATAATTCAAGGAATATAAATAGTCTCTTTACCCTTGCCTTCGTCCATTCTCTCCTCGCTCTTACTGTAACAAAGCGTACAAAATACAGCCGCTTCAGTAAAAAATTCACAAAATCTACTGCTTTTTTATGCTAAATGGTGTAGAATAGCATTGATATTTTATCTCAGCAGTATGGGAGAAGGGAAGTATATTTTATGAAAAAAATTTTAGCTGTATTCATGGCTATGTGCATGATGCTGGCGCTGGCCGGCTGCGGCGGCAGCGACGCCCCCAGCAAAGCGCCGAAAGAAAAAGTAAAGGTAAGCCTAGGTATGCTGCGCCTGACCAGCAGCGCGCCCTTGTTTATCGCTATGGATAAGGGCTTCTTCGCCGACGAGGGCATTGAAATCGACGCCCAATGGTTTGACGCCGCCCATCCTATCGCCGTAGCAACCGCCTCCTCCAAGGTAAATGTAGGCGCTACCGGCATCACCGCCAGTCTCTACAATATGGCTGCCAACGGCCAGAAGCTGGGCATCGTAGCGGATAAAGGACGCGAGCAGAAGGGCTATTCTTCCTCCGCGCTGTTAGTCACCGCAGATAACTTTAACAACGGCGTACAAAGCCTGAAGGACCTGAAAGGCAAGCGTATCGGCATTACGCAAAAGGGTTCTACCTTCCATTATATGCTGGGCCGTATGCTGGAAACCCAGGGTATGAGCCTGGACGACGTGGAAATCGTACCGCTGAACAAGGTCAGCGCCGTTATGGCAGCCTTGGAAAGTAAGCAAATCGACGGCTGCATCCTTAACGAGCCCAACATCACTAAGGTACAAAAGGCCGGCTACGGCAAGCTGGTAGTACAAGTTGGCGACGTAATTCCCTATCAGACCTCGGCAATTTTCTACTCTCCTGAATTTATGCAGAACAAGGACGCCGCCGCACGCTTTATGAAGGCCTACGTTAAAGCCTGCAACTATTATTACGAAGCGGCCATTGAAAAGAAGGACGCCAAAAAGCTGGACGAAGTCGTTAATATCGTAGCCAAATACGTCAAGGCTCCGGCCGAAGATATTAAGGCAGGCCTGCCCTACATCGATAAGAACGGCCAGCTGCTGGCTTCCGATATCGACACCCAGATCAAATGGTACACCGCTAATAAAATGATGTCCGGCAAGCTGGACGTCAAGGACGTCGCCATTACCTCCTTCCAGGAGGCGGCAGCCAAATAAGTCAGGTATAGCTTGAAGCAGGGCGGAGCGATCCACCCTGCTTTCTGTTTTAGTATTATGGGAGGTTATGCAGCTTATGAAATTAGTAATTGATAAAATCTGCAAGGATTTTACCAATAACCGCGGCCAAGCGCTGTCCGTTCTGCAGGATATTGAGCTGACAGTAAACGAGGAAGAATTTGTAGCATTAGTAGGCCCGTCAGGTTGCGGTAAATCCACTTTGCTTAACATTGCGTCCGGGCTTTTGCAGCCCACCAGCGGCACAGTTAAATTTACAGAAATAGAAGAAGGCTATGAGCCGCGCATGAGCATCGTTTTTCAGGAAACGGGGCTCTTTCCCTGGCGCAGCGTTCACGATAATATCGCCTTTGGCCTGGAAACCGCAGGTATGCCTGCCGCCCAGCGGGAGGAACGCATCGAGCATTACATTGAGCTTGTCGGCCTCAAAGGCTTTGAAAAATCATTTCCGCATCAATTAAGCGGCGGTATGCGCCAGCGCGTCGGCATCGCCCGCGCATTAGCCATCGAGCCTGACCTGCTGCTGATGGACGAACCCTTCAGCGCCTTGGACGCCCAAACGCGCACCATCATGCAGGAGGAGCTGGTAACGCTGTGGGAAAAAACGCGCCTGACCACCCTGTACGTTACCCACAATATTCAGGAAGCCGTCATGCTGGCCGACAGAGTCGTGCTGCTGTCGCGCCGCCCCGGCAAGGTCAGCAAAATTTTAACCATCGGTATTCCCCGCGCAGACCGCGACAAGCCGGAACACGCCGAAGCAGTCGCTGAATTTATCCGCATCATTTGGGAGCATATCAGCAAGGACGCCCGCGCCGCTCTGATGGAGGTGGAAACCAATGGCTAAGCATGAATATACTGTCCGCAACCGTATGACCCATTGGCAGAAAAGTTATCCCCATTGGGTATCCGTCGTTTCCATTATCTGCGTAGTAATTATGTGGGAGCTTATCTGCCGTGCGGGCGTAGTGTCATCCCTCTTTCTGCCTGCGCCCAGCCAGATTATTTCTGCTTTGCTAACGCTGATTGCCGACGGAGAAATAGGCGTCAGCCTGGCCGCCAGTATGTACCGCATTTTGGCAGGCTTCGCCGTAGGCAGCCTTATCGGTCTGGCCGTCGGCCTTGTCACCGGCACCTCGGCGCTGGCCGATAAAATCGGCAGCCCCATCGTCAACGCCCTTTACCCTATTCCGAAGATTGCCTTGCTGCCCCTGTTTATTCTGTGGCTGGGCATCGGCGAGCTGTCCAAAGTAACGATCATCTCCTTAGGCGTCTTTTTCCCCGTGGCGATGAACACCTACAGCGGCGTGAAAAATGTCGACACCCTGCTTATCAAGGTAGCGGTCAGCTTTAACGCCAGCTGGTGGAAAACGATGAAAAGCGTAGTTCTGCCCAACGCCCTGCCGATGATTTTTGCCGGACTGCGGCTGGCGGCAGGCACTTCGCTGCTGCTTTTAGTCGCCGCCGAAATGATCGCAGCCCAGGTCGGCATCGGCGCGCTGATCCTGCATTACGGCGATTTAATGATTACCGACCGCTTGATGGCCGGCGTTATCGTTCTTTCCCTGTTAGGCTTAATCTTTAATCTGCTGCTGCAATGGCTGGAAAAGAAAGCCGTTCCCTGGAAAAATTAAAAGCGTTCATGTAAAGCAAAACCTCAAGTACAGAGCACTAAGATTGTACTTGAGGTTTTTTGTTTTTTACGTATCTAAAACTTCACCACGCCGCACGCTTCCAAAAGCAGCATAATATTCAGCGCAATAACTATCGCGCCGATAACGCCAAGCGTCAGCTTCAAGCGCAGGCTATTGGCAAACCGTCCCATAACCTTTTTAGATGAGGTAAGATAAATCAAAAGCCCGATCGTCCAGGGCAACTGCACGCTGAGGGCCATCTGCGAATAAATCAGTCCGCTGAAGGGGTCGTCGATAAATAAAATTACCAGCACCGCCAGCCAATAGGTCAGCAGCACGCCATGCCAGGAATGGGGGTCCTTAACATCGTAGCCCTCGCCGAAAATCCCGGCGTACACGCTGGCTCCCGCCATACCGGCCGTAGCCGTCGACGAAATGCCTGCGAACAGCAGCGCCACGGCGAACAGCACCGCCGCGTTATTGCCCAGCAAGGGCCGCAGCAAGTCCACCGCCTGCGCCAAGTAGCTGACCTGCACCTTATTGGCAAAAAATACCGCCGCCGCGACTAAAATCATGGCGCTGTTAATCGCCCAGCCAATGCTCATAGACAACAGCGTATCCAAAAACTCGAAATTCAGCTGCCGCTCGATAATCGCTTCATCCTCTAAATTCCAGTGGCGGCTTTGAATAACCTCCGAATGTAAAAACAGATTATGCGGCATTACCACCGCGCCCAAAACGCTCATAATAACCAGCAGCGAGCCCTGCGGAATGCTGGGAGTAACCCAGCCCCTGGCAGCCGCGCCCCAATCCAGCGGCACCATAACGATTTCCGCTAAAAACGAAAGCCCTATCAGCGACACAAAACCAATAATAATCTTTTCCAGCTTGCTGTAGGAATTAGAGCGTAACAGCCACGAGCATAAAGCCGCCATTAAAATGCTGCCCAGCCACAGCGGCAAACCAAAGAGCAGCTGTAACGCAATAGCGCCGCCCAAAATCTCAGCCAGAGCGGTGGCAACGGAAGCCAGCACCGCAGACAGTAAAATGGGACGCGACAGCCATTTAGGCAAGTAAGCCGTCGCCGCCTCCGACAGGCATAAGCCTGTGGCGATGCCCAAATGCGCAGCGTTATGCTGCAAAATAATCAGCATGATTGTCGATAGCGTTACCATCCACAGCAGCAAATAGCCGTAATCCGCTCCGGCCGCCAAATTGGACGCCCAGTTGCCCGGGTCGATAAAGCCCACTGTTATTAGCAGCCCCGGCCCGATATAGCGTAAAAATTCTTCCGCTTTGGAACTATGACGGTGTTGTTTGCAATATTTTTTAAAATCCATAGACTCTGTCCTACCTTTATCATTACAGCCCTGAGGCCGCTTGGTTCGCCTCCTCCAAAATCTTCGCCACACTTTCCTGTTGCAACTCGCGCCAGCCCGCTAAAGGCTGCGGCTCCTGCGGCAGCTCGGCCAAAGTTTTTTCCAGCCACACCATATCAAGCCAGTGCCCGTGTTTAAAGCCCGTATCATTAAAAGTCCCCACAATACGGTAGCCCTGCGCTTCATGGAATTTAACGCTGTGCTCGTTGCTGGCAGTGACGCAGGCGTAAGCCTTCACGGCTCCCTGCAAGCGCAAAATATTCTCCAATGCGTCGTACAGCACCTTGCCCAAGCCCCGGCCCTGCCCCGCAGGCGCTAAGTAAATAGTTACCTCCGCGCCCCACTGATAAGCGGCGCGGGGAATAAACGGATGCGCATAAGCATAGCCTAAATATTCGCCGCCCTGTTGGCACACCAGATAGGGATAGTCCGCGCTGATAGCCGCAATGCGTTGGCGAAATTCCTCTGCTGAGGGCGCCGCATATTCAAAGGATACGTCGCTGAGCCTGTGGTCGCTGCTGATAACGAAGGGCTCGTAAAGCTTCGCTAAGCCTGCGGCGTCCGCCTCCGTCACCGGCCGCACATATATTTTATCCTTCATTTTTACTTTCTACCTTTACCTCAAACATTCTGCTCCAGGGCAGCGTAAATTGATAGCGCGCAGCCATGTCGCCCATATACGGAGCGGTCAGCGTCTTTATTTCCTGGGTAATAAATTGCTCGGCAGCGCCGCGCTGCTCATCGTCCAAGCCGCTGTTCGGCCAATAGTTGGGCCAAATCAGCTGGCGATAAGCCTGCATGCGCACGTTAGCCTGATAAGCCCAATCGTCAAAATAGCGCACCTCCAGCAGCTTTTGCTGCGCTTCCGGCGCGTACATATCGTACAAAAGCCCCTGCGCCAAAGCGAAGCCTAGGCTGTTGCCCGCCGTATTCCAGCCTCCGTAAGCAGCCAGGCTGTAAGCCATTTTTCTGTCAAACAGCTCTTTTACCAAGCCGTTATCAGCGCCATTGCCGTATTTAACGTCGGCCACAGCCACCTGATGTTTATTTTTCAGCAAGCGCTCCACTTTATTCACAAAGCGCTCCGTTTCCGGCGGCACATTATAATTATTGCCTGCATCGCTCGCTTCCAGCGTTACGCCGTCGGCAGGCGTATTCACCGCCAGCACCAAATCGGCATGACGGCGCAGCCGCGCCGGGAAGCCTCCGGCAGCGTAAATGTGCTGCTTAGCGCTTTCGGCTATCGTGTCATCCTCATACGTGGGCACCGTCGCGCCGCCCTTGCCGGGAGCGTAGGTTACGTTTACCAGCGGCAGCTCGTACTGCAAACGCGAAGAAGCGCGGCTTAAAAGCAGCATGCCCAGCTGGTCTGCGCCGGCGAAGAAACGGATGCGTTCCTTCGGCAGCTCGTTGACTAGAATATCCATGCTGCGGGCTTCCCGATGCGCCTGGGAAAAGGTAGCCGTATCGTCGCGCCCAATCAGCAGATAATCGAAATCGCCGCTTTCCACGCCGTGCAGCAAAAGCTCCGTCGCGCGGATATTATTGCTGCGGCGGGTGTGCAAATCCTCTAAAACCTCCACCGGAATTTCCGCACGCAAATCGGCCAGCTCCCGCACCTCGCGGCGGCGAATCTCTTTCAGCTCCAGCTTATCCTCCAGCTCGCCCAAACGGAAAAGCTTCGGCCCCCATTCCTTATAATAGGCAGGCTCTACGGGAGCAGCGCTGGCCTTGGGCGAACGCATAATAGTCGTAAACACATAAACCGTCTGCCCGCCATGGGTGCTCTTCAAATTAACTAGGCGTTCCGCCCGCTGCTGCAAAACCTCCAGAGGAATTTCGTGAGTACGGCTGGCCACAAGCCCGCCGTACAGCAGCGCGTCGGAAGAAGCCACCACTGCCGCAGACGATTTAGCGTGCTGCTCCAGCCAGGCAAAAAGCTGCTCCGGGTCGCCGCAGCGCTTATCGTCGGCAATGTATGCCGCAGGCGGCGTCTGCACATCCCAGCCTGCGGCCCGCATGGTCTGCACCGTATAAGCAAGGCAGACCGGCCTGTTGTCCAACGGTATATACAAAATAGTGCCTTTAGCAGCCCACGCCGTTTGGCACAGCAGCAAAAGCGCTAAAAATAAAATACTGCGTAAAGCCCTCATCATTCATCACACCTTGTCTAAAAAATTCTTGCTATCTTATTCGCCAATCATAGATTATATTCCTCTAACGCTTTTAAAAAGTCACATAAAATACAACAATGACAAAAATCCCTGAACAAAAAGAGACGCCGCAGCGTACTCTCTACGCCCGGCGTCCCTCGCAGACGCGCAGTCCTTAATTATTCTGGAAGCGCGCCAAAAAGTCCTTCGTTCTTTGATTTTTCGGCTGGCCGAAAAGCTGCTGCGGCGTACCGTCCTCCGCAATCACACCCTGGTCGATAAAAATAACTCTGCTGGATACGTCGCGAGCAAAGGCCATTTCATGGGTAACGATAACCATGGTCAAGCCCTCCTTAGCCAAATCGCGGATAACCCGCAGCACCTCGCCCACCATTTCCGGATCCAAAGCGCTGGTGGGCTCGTCCATCAGCAGCACCTCCGGCTCCAATGCCAAAGCGCGGGCAATCGCTACGCGCTGCTTTTGGCCGCCGCTTAATTGATGGGGCTTAGCGTTAACGTAGCTGTCCATACCTACGTGCTTCAAATATTTCAAGGCCGTGGCTTTAGCGTCTTCCTTCTTTTTGCCCAAAACCTTAATCTGTCCTACCATACAATTTTCCAAAACCGTCATATTGTTGAACAAATTAAAGGATTGGAACACCATACCAACCTTGGTACGGAACAGCGTCAGCTTTTTAAAAGCTTCGATGACGTTCTGTCCGCGGTATTCGATGTGTCCGCCCGTGGGATGCTCCAGATAATTGATGCAGCGAATCAACGTGGATTTGCCGCTGCCCGAAGGGCCGATAACGCAGACTACGTCGCCGCGGTAAATATCAAAGCTGATGCCGCGCAGAATTTGTCGCTCGCCAAAATCCTTATGCAGGTCGCAGACGGAAACAAGTAATTCCTTATCCATAGCTTAATACCGTCCTTTCTGCTTTTTCGTAGGCAACGGCACAGCGCCGCAGGGGTCCATCATCGGGTCATAGGTCACCAACTGGTAATCCTTGGGGCCGTCCATCTTGCTTTCCAGCCAGCGCAGCAGGCGGGAAGTGGTAAATGTCATAATGAAATAAACGACGCAGGTAATGAAAAAGATTTCAAAATACTTATAGTACACACCGGCAGCCGATTTAGAAGCAAAGTACAGCTCGGTAACGGAAATAACGTTCAAGACCGAAGTATCCTTGATATTGATGATCAGGTTATTGCCCAGCTGCGGCATAACGTTGCGCAAGGCCTGGGGAAGAATAACGCAGCGCATGGTTTGAAAATGGTCCATACCGATAGCGATAGCCGCTTCCTTTTGTCCCAAATCCACAGATTCAATACCGCCGCGAACCGTTTCCGCCATATAAGCGCCCGTATTGATGGATACTACCAAAAAGCCGGCGAACATAGGCGACATATCGATATCAAAGACGCTCATCGCGCCATAATAAACCACCATGGCCTGCACAATCATCGGCGTACCGCGGAACACCTCCACATAGGCGTCCAGAAAACGCTGCACGCAGCGGATACACAGCTTTTTGAAAGCGCTGTCATTATCCTCCATGGGAATAGTCTGGATAACGCCCACTACCAGGCCTATTAAGCAGCCGATAAAGGTACCGACCACGGCCAGCAGCAAGGTTACTGCAGCGCCCTTCAGCAGTACGGAGCCGTACTGGTCCAGCAAAAAAGCAACCCAGCCAAAAAATGTTTCTGGCATCAATTACACCACCTTAATAAAATTCCAAATTACGGAAAAAAGGGGCGACACACTGCCGCCCCTAAATATCAGCATTTTATTTTGCCAACGGTTGTTTCTGAATAGCTTCATCCATAATCTTATTGAAGTCAGCTTCGGTCATACCGCCCAAAACCTTATTCATAGCGTCAAGCAGCTCTTTATTGCCCTTCTTAACGGCAATGCCGATTTCTACGTCCTCGCGGGAGGTCTTGAAGCCCTTGTCTTCGGGGAACTGAATCATAGCCAGCTCAGGGTTAGCGAAAGCTGCAGCCTTAGCGGTAGGAATATCGGTAACGATCAAATTGCATTTGCCGGATTTCAAAGCCACAATCATACCAGGAACGGTATCGATAGCGGGCAGCTTTTTAACGTCGGGAATCTGATCGATTTGGTCATACCAAATAGTGTTCAGCTGGGAGGTAGCAACGGAGCCCTTCAAATCGGCAACGCTCTTAGCCTCAGCCTGCGGAGTGCCCTTTTTAACCAAAGCTACGACATTAGCATAATAGTAGGGTTTAGTAAAGTCAACAGTTTCCTTGCGCTTGGAGGTAATGGACATACCGGCGATAGCAGCGTCGATTTTGCCGCTGACAACTGCGGGAGGCAGGCCGTCCCATTCAATTTTGTGTACTTCCAGCTCTGCGCCCATGGAATCAGCCAGTTTTTTGGCAATGATAACGTCATAGCCATAAGCATATTCGCTGGACCCGGCAATTTTCACTGCGCCGCCGTCGGCGTTGGTCTGGGACCAGTTGTAGGGAGCGTAAGCGCATTCCATACCAACCTTCAAAACCTTTTTCGGAGCTTCAGCCTTTTTCTCGCTGCCGCCGCAGCCGGCCATTACGGCTAAAGCAGCCGCCATCATGCAGCAGACCGCTGCTTTAATAAACTTTTTAAAATTCATAATACAACACACCTTTCCCATCTGGAAAACTCTTATAAGTCTTATACTACTTTACTATATCGCAGTCAAAAATGCAAGATGCGCAGCGGAGATATTATGTATACATGACGGACTTACAAAAGCTTTTCTACAATACTGTCCGTAACTACATTAGGATATTCCCGCGCTAATCTATCTACAAAACGCCGCCAATAACGCTTAAATCGCTTATCGGCAAAATAATCAAAATAAAATGCTAAAGGAATAAGAACCGGCGTACCTATATTGTCAACTATTCTAATCTGTTTTTCCACAGCAGAAAGCTTCTGTACCAAAAAGTTTGCTGGGTCGACGTCGCTGGTAACTATTTTTTCCTGAAACCATTGTCCCTTAAACCTCTTTAGCAAGTTAACAATTTCACTTTGTAAAAGACACAAGTTTATCGGGGGGGGGATTACTCAGGTAATCTTTCAATGTTATGCTATTCATTCCATCATAATCGCAAACCCGCTCAAAAATATAGCCTGTTCCTTGATTAGCGGCAACAGTACCATAATACCTCGGCAATAAAGCGGACGCTTGATTACGTATATCGCGTACTTTTCTGTAATGTAGTTCACGCTCCAAGTCTACGTCAGGCTCGGAATAAATCAGCTTAACGCATAAATCAGTATTATGCGGATGCCGGTAAACCGCTTTATGCGCGCCTTTGCCTATAAATAAATCCTCCGTTAAATCCAACCTATCCTTTTTCTTCTCCATAAACTCACCTCGTATATAAGTCCTCAATTAATCATAATTTTATCATATTTTTCAAAAAACAAACACAAAAATCTATTTCTCGTCAATTTTTCCTTCGTCATATTTTTATCACACAATACAAAATTACTTCACATAATAAAACTCTTTGTGAAGCACTATCTATTTTATATTTTTAGTAGTATAATAAAAACATAGCAAGGCAAGGAAGCAGACTTTAAAGCTTCCGCCTTAATAAAATTCAAAGGAGCGATAAAAATGACCATGCCTAAATTTTTCATTTGCAAACAATGCGGCAGTATTTTAAATGTGGTAACGGACGGCAAAGAACCCATGACCTGCTGCACTCAGGAAATGCAGGAGCTTGTTCCCAACACGGTTGATGCAGCACAGGAAAAGCACGTTCCCGTAGTAACCGTAGACGGTAACATGGTACATGTAGCCGTAGGCAGCGTTGCCCATCCCATGCTGCCGGAGCATTACATCCAATTCATCTATTTGCAAACCGCGGCAGGCGGCCAAATGAAAACCTTAAAGCCCGGCGATAAACCCGAAGCCACCTTTGCGCTTACCGAAGGCGATAAGGCCATAGCGGCTTATGAATACTGCAACCTGCACGGCTTGTGGCTGAAAGAAATTTAAAACGCAAAGTTAAAAGTAGCAAAAAGGACAGCTCGCACGAACTGTCCTTTTTATATGCAATATATTGCGCGTACCACAAGCATTAGATAAAGGGCGAAATTACGCGGCAGCGCTTTACCAGCAGCTTACGCAGCAGGTCCGCCGCTATTATGGACGCGCCGAAGAAAATCACCACCAGCCATTCATGCGCATTCAGCGGCGCTGTACGCAATATGCTGCCGCCCACATAAGTAAGCAGCACCTGAATAGCCACAATCAACGCCATAACCTGCAAAAAGCCTTTATTAAGCTCCAAATTTCTCAGCAGCTGCAAATCCTTCGTGCGCACGTTAAAGCCGTTGGCCACCGCCATAAAAATATAGGTACAGAAAAAGCCCGTATAAGTGTAAATATGATCCGCCACGTCGCGGAACAGATGATCCACCCAGGCGCTTTTAAAAAAGGCAATGGCTACCAAGGTCATGTACGCGCCGCCCATAGCGATGCTGGCCAGCATTTCGCGACTGACGAGAGGCGCGCTGCGCCGTTTGGGCCGCTCCTCTAAATATTCGGCCAAAGCCGGTTCGCCGCCAAAGGCCAAAGCCGCCAACGTATCCATTACCAGATTAATCCACAAAATCTGCGTAATCGTCAACGGCTTATCGATACCAATAAAAGGTGCGATAAAGCTGATGGCGACCGCCGAAAGGTTTATCGTCAGCTGAAACACGATAAACTTGCAGATAGAATTATAAATAGTGCGGCCGTAGAGTATCGCCTTCTTGATGCTCAGGAAATTATCGTCCAAGATAACGATATCGCCCGCTTCTTTGGCTACCTCCGTACCGCTGCCCATGGCAAAGCCCACGTCCGCCTTTTTCAGCGCCGGGGAATCGTTAACGCCGTCGCCGGTCATGCCCACCACCAAATTCAGCTCCTGGGACAAGCGCACCAAACGCGATTTATCCATGGGCAAGGCCCGCGCTACCACCCGCAAACGCGGCAGCAGCAGCTTAACTTCTTCGTCGCTCAGCGCCGCCAGCTCTGCCGACGACCAGACAATCTCCTCAGGACGGCGCAAAAGCCCCGCATCCCTGGCAATGGCTACGGCAGTTTCCTTGCGATCGCCTGTGATCATCACCACCTGCACCCCCGCCTCCTGTACTGCGGCAATAGCCTCTACCGCCTCCGGGCGCACATCGTCGCGAATAGCGACTACTCCCACCAGCGTCAGGCCCTCCTGCGGCACGTCGTCCTCCGGCGTACCCTCGCTGCTGCACAGCGCCAGCATACGAATAGCCTGACCGGCCAGCTCCAGCATCCGCTGCTCCAGTCGCCGCTGCAGAGCTGCGGTAAAGGGCTGCCTGCTGCCGTCCTCCGCCCAATAATAAGCGGTGCGCAGCAGCAGCTTTTCCGGCGCGCCCTTGACTAAGCAATAGGAACCGCCGCTGCCCTTAACCTGCGCCCAGGAATATTTGCTGGCGCTGTTGAACGGCGCAAAGCGTATTCTCTCCGGCGTCCGCTCCATGCGGTAATCGGCCAGATACTTGTTCAGCGCGGCCTCGGTCATATTGCCGCCCACAATACTATCCGCCGTTACTGAAGCCGACGTGTTCAAAACAACCTGCTGGTAGGTCAGCTCCTTAATTTTTTCCGGCAGCTCGCCAAACCCGGCATACTCCTGCACATCGCCAGTCAAAAAGCGCACTACCTCCAGCTTGCCTTTAGTTATTGTGCCCGTCTTATCCGTAAAAAGCAAATTTAAGCTGCCTGCCGTTTCAATGCCCACCAATTTGCGCACCAAAACATTATCGTTCAGCATTTTACGCATATTCAGCGAGGAAACAATAGCTATCATCAGCGGCAGCCCTTCGGGTACTGCCATAACGATAATGATGATTCCTAAAATGACGGCCTGCAGCAAATCGCCCGCCACCTGCGTCATATTGGCCGTATAAGCGGCAAAACCGCCTGCCAGCAGCATCTTATGCAGCATCACCGCTGCGGCAATCAGCACGCCTCCGGCATAGCTGAACTTACTTATCTGCTGCGCCAATCCTTTCAGCTTCAGTTTCAGCGGGCTGTCGCGCTCATCGTCCTGCAGCTCCCTAGTCAGCTGCCCATAGACCGATGCGTCGCCTACTTTGACTGCCTGCATCACGCCGGCGCCCTCTACCACTACGCTGCCGCGGTATAGCCGATGCTCGTCCAAAAAATCCGTCCCGCCTGCTTCCCAAACAAAGCCCTGGGGCGCCGCGCTTTTGGCTGCCTCCTCGCTTTCGCCGTTCAACGCCGCCTGGTCCAGCTTTACCGAACCCTCCAGCAGCACGCCGTCCACCGGCACCTTATCGCCGGCCTGCAAAATAACGGCGTCCCCAGCTACTAAATCGTCGATGGCGATTTCCTGCGGTTCGCCGTCACGCCAAACGCGGCAGCGAATGCGGGCCGCTTCCTCCTGCAATTTTTGGAAAGCGTTTTCATTGCTGTATTCCGACCAGGTCGAAACAAAGGTGGCTAAAATAATGGCCATAAAAATGCCCGCAGTTTCCAGCCAATCGCCATGCCCTAGATAAGCGAAAGCCGCGTTGACCAGCAGAGCCAGCAGCAGAATCTTAATCATCGGGTCCTGGAAATTTTCCCACAGCTTATCCCAAAAGGTAGCGCGCGGCGGCGCGGACAGCGCGTTGCTGCCATACTTTCTGCGGGCTTCAGCAGCCTGTGCCGTAGTTAAACCATACTTTTGCATTTTCCTACCTCCAATAATCTGCAAAATTTATCGCTGAATATATATTTCAAGAAAGCTCCGTTTCTTGCCGGTCTGACCGCAAGCCGCGGCATTGCGGCGGCAGCTTTCGTCCAATAATATAAAAAGGCGAGACAATGCTATAGTAAATCTACTATAACAAAGTCTCGCCATTTACTCGCAAGCCGGATTTAAAAAATCGTACTGACGGCTGTGCAAACACGGGCCGCGCCCATGCCAGCTACTCCCTTTATTACTAAACGGAATTTATGAAATTAGTTGGACCAAACGGTTTTCATCAGCTTGGAATATTCTTCCATAAGGTGCTTCAGCACTACGTCGATAACAGCGTGTACCATTTCGGGTACGAACTGCTCGTCCGTGGAAGGAATGCAGCTTTCGATAACAACGTCGCCGTTCGGAGCGGCATAATATTTGAAAACCTTGTAGTTTTCGTTCAGCTTGTTGATGTGCTCCATAACGGCAGCCTTATTGCCCTCTTTGACTAAGCCCGCGCCAACGCGAACCTGCAGCATTACATAAATGCTGTCGTCGATAACCAGCATGGTCGGCAGGTTTTGCCCTTCAACCTCCATAGCGGAACGGTAAACTACAGGATGCAGATCGCCTTCGACCTCCTGCACCTGAAATACTTTAATGCCTTTTTCATCCAAAAATTTATTAAACTTTTCAGCCTTAGTATTCATCATACAACCTCGCTTTCCTATTTAGTTATTTATATTATACACCAAAAAAGTCTTTGGCGATATAAGCTTTTCGCCAAAATAAGCTTTTCATAAAATTTTCACAAAGCAATCTCTACGGCATACGCCTTTCAGCACTGGCAGCCTTCGCCGTTCTGGCCTTTTTCCAGCAGCTCCTGGGCAAAATCGTAACCAAATTGTTCTGCGGCGTCTAAATTTACGGCCTGCGGCGTCCATTTGCATTGATAGCCCGGCAGTACCTCCGGCACAAATTTACCCAGCATTTCGTCCATATCCTTCTGCGCGCCGCCGGCCCAGCCAAAGGTGCCAAAGGAAGCTGCTTTTTTGCCCACCGGAGCCAAGCCCTTGATATAGGTCAGGAAGGAGCCCATGGACGGCATCATGCCGCTGTTCAAAGTAGGAGAGCCCACCAGCAGGCCGGAGGCCGTAAACAGCTCGGCAGCCACGGTGCTGTTAGGCGTTTGGCTGAGCTTGAACACCTTCACCACTATGCCTGCGCGCTGCGCGCCTCTGGCAATAGCGCGGGCCAGCTTTTCCGTGCCGCCCCACATGCTGTCGTAGGCAATAATCAAACTGCCGTCGCACACGCCCTGCCCCCACTTGCCATAGCAGTCCAAAATATCGGCAATACCGCTGCGCCAGATAACGCCGTGAGAGGGCGCAAGCAGCTTGATATCCAAACCGCCCAGCTTAGCCAAAGCCTTGCCAATAAGCTTGGCGTATGGCCACAAGATATTAGCGAAATATTTCTGCGCTTCATAGAACAGCTCGCCCTGGTCTACCTCGTCGTCAAAACGCTTGCTGGTAGCGTAATGCTGGCCGAAAGCGTCGTTGGAAAATAAAATTTTTTCTTCCGCGCAGTAGGTAGCCATATTATCGGGCCAATGCAGCATAGTCATCATAGCGAAGGTCAGATTGCGCTTGCCGATATTCAGCGTTGCGCCGTCCTTCACTACCATAAAATCAAATATGTCGCCGTAATGCTGAATCGCTTCGTTCTTGCCGGCCATGGAAATAATAAATTTGGCGTTAGGACAGGCCTTGGCCAGCGCGGGCATAGCGCCGGAATGGTCCGGTTCCACATGGTTGATAACGATATAATCCACGCTTTCCAGCGGCGTTACCTGACTGATATTGCGCAGCAGCTCCTCGGCAAAGGGCGCTTTAACCGTATCGACCAGCGTAATCTTTTCATCCATAATCAAATAGGCATTGTAGGTCGCGCCGCGCTCCGTTTTGTAGCCGTGAAAATCGCGCACAGCCCAGTCCTGTACGCCCACATCATAAATATTATCCACGATTTGTAAGGGTTGCATTGTTCCAGCCTCCTTAAAGTTTTTCTAAATGCACACTGTGCTCTTGTTTATCAATACGCAATACCAGCGCATGGTATTTATTCAAAGTGCTGCGATGGCCTACGCTGACCACCGTAGTCCGCGGCAAGCGTTCTGCCAGCAGGCGGTACATAGCCGCCTCCGTTTCCTCGTCCAGTGCCGAAGTGGCCTCGTCTAAAAACAGCCAGATAGGCTGCTGAATGTGAGCGCGCACAAAGGCCAGACGCTGCTGCTCGCCTACGGACAAAACGTGGCTCCAATCGGCCGCCATGTCCAGCTTATCCTGCAAATAGCCAATCTGACAGGTTTCCATCAGCCGCTTTAGCGCCTCGTCGCGCACAGGCTTAGTCCCCGGATACAGCAAAGCCTCGCGCAGCGTTCCCAAGGGCAGATAAGGCTTCTGCGGAATAAACATCAGCTCGTCCGTCTTGGGCAGATTAATCTTGCCCTCGACAAAAGGCCAGATGCCAGCCACTGCGCGCAGCAAGGTGCTCTTGCCGCTGCCGCTGCCGCCTTTAATCAGCACGTTCTGCCCCGGCTCCAGCTTGAAGCAGATATTTTGCAGCAGCGGCGAACCGTCGGGCAGATTAACCTGCATTTTATCCGCGCTAACAGCCGCCGAGGTAGCAAAACGCTCCAAATGGAAGCGCTCCGCATCGGCAGAAACCTCCTGCATATGCCTGCCGAAATAAGTCAGACGCATCACCACCGCCTGCCATTGCGCAATGCTTGTGTACATATCGACGAAATACGACAGCGCGCCCTGCACATTGCCAAAGGCGCTGGATACCTGCATTAAGCCGCCTAAAGTAAATTCCTTGCTCAAATAACGGTTCATGGCCGCCACAAAAGGAAAAATAATAGCAATCTGCGAATAGCCGGAGTTCAGCCATACCAGCTGCTTCTGCTTATTGACCAGCTTCCAGAAATTATCCAGCAGCAGCTTGAAGCGGTCCTTAAAAACCACGCCCTCCTGGCCCTCGCCCCGGTAGAAGGCGACGCTTTCGGCGCTTTCGCGCAAGCGAATCATGCTGAAACGAAAATCAGCCTCGTAGCGCTGTTGGATAAAATTCAGCTGCACCAGCTTGCGCCCCACGATGTGCGTAATATAAGTGCCGATGATGGAATAAATCAGCGCCGCCCAGAACAAATAGCCGTCGATTGTCCAGCTGCGGCCAAAAAGCTGCATGGTAAAGGGTCCGGACATCTTATACAGAATAACGACAAAGGAAGCGAAGGTGCAGAAGGCTTTGAGCAAGCCCACGCTGAAGCCCAGCGTCATTTCCACAAACAAGCGCACGTCCTCGCTGATACGCTGGTCAGGGTTATCCGTGTCCTTGCCGAACATCTGCAAATGGTAGTAGGTTTTATTTTTCAACCAAATATCGATAAAGCGATTCGTCAGCCAACGACGCCAGTGCAGAATCAGCGTTTGCTGCAAATAATAGGAATACACGGCCAAAATAATGTAGATGGCCGCCAGCCAAGAAAAATGCAGCAGCTCGTCAAAAATCTTTTCCGTTTCGTAATTCTGCAAAGCGCTGTAAAAGCTGTTGTTCCATTGATTAAGCAGCACCAGCATATAAACGATGCCCAGCGTCAGGGAAATGATGCAGCCCAAAAGGAAGAACGCCTTCTTCTTTTCCTCGGACTGCCAATAGCTTTTAGTCAAATACCATACGTCTCTAAAAAACTGCCGCGATAAAGCAAATTTATACACGCCAACGCTCCTCTTTTCCAGCGAATTTTACTGCGTCTGCATTAGCTCCAGCTAATTGCCGCAGCATATTACTGTTTAATTATATCATACTTTTTTCATGCGCATTTCTATATTTTTGTGAAACGGCGCCGTACCGCAAAATTTTTTTATAAAAAGCCGTTTCCATAAGAAAAGCGACCTACAGCACTGCAGATCGCTTAAAACCGGAAGCTGACGCTTGCCAGCCTCCGGTTTACTTCATTAAATAATATCAAATTATATCGCGTCCTGTAACCGCTGAGCGTTTATTCCAACAGCTGTGTTAAGCTATTATTCGCCCTGCGCCGCCAAATATTTATCCACGGCCGCGGCAGCGCCCCGCCCCTCTGCTATCGCCCAAACCACCAGGCTCTGCCCGCGGCGGGTGTCGCCTGCGGCAAACACGCCGGGTACGGAGGTCAGATAATTTTTATCGTCGGCGGCAATGCTGCCGTTAGCGGCCCTGACCACGCCAAACTCGTCCAGCAAGCGCTGCTCGCTGCCCGTAAAGCCCATGGCCAGCAGCACCAGCTGCGCCGGTACAATGCGCTCCGTTCCGGCAATATCCACCGGCGTCAGGCGTCCGTTGACCTGCTGCCACCGGTTCTGGCACAAGCGCAGGCCGGTCACATGCCCGTTTTCACCGATGAATTCCTTCGTCGTCACGCAAAACTCCCGCGCGTCCTCTTTAAATTTGCAGATAGCCTCCTCCTGACCGTAGTCAGTTTTAAATACCCGCGGGAACTGGGGCCAGGGATTATCCTCGCCGCGGCTGTGCGGCAAACAGGGGTTGATTTCCAGCTGGCGCACGCTGCGGCAGCCCTGACGGATAACCGTCGCCATACAATCGTTGCCCGTGTCGCCGCCGCCGATAATCACCACGTCCTTACCTTTAGCGTCCACTGCCAGACCGTCGGCAAAATTGCTGTCCAGCAGACTCTTAGTCACGCCGTGCAGGTATTCCTTAGCGAAGTAAATACCTGCCAGCTCACGGCCCTTCACCGGCAAATCGCGGGGCACCGTAGCGCCGGTACACAGCACCACGGCGTCGTATTCCTCCAGCAGAGTGCTGGACGCCAGCTTCACGCCCACCTCCGCGTTAAGGACAAAGGTAATACCCGCCTCCTGCAATAGCTTAACGCGGCGCTCGATAAGCTTCTTATCCAGCTTCATGTTAGGCACGCCGTACATCAGCAGGCCGCCGGGACGGTCGGCCCGTTCGTACACCGTTACCAAATGCCCCGCTTTGTTCAGCTGGTCGGCGCAGGCCAAGCCTGCCGGTCCGCTGCCGACTACGGCAACCCTTTTGCCGCTGCGGCGCGCCGGCTTGTACGGCTGCACCAGACCCTGCTCAAAGGCGTTTTCAATAATATACTGCTCGATATTTTTAATCGTCACCGGGTCGTTGACCAGCCCGGCGTTGCACGCGCCCTCGCAGGGAGCGGGGCAGACGTGGGAGGTAAATTCCGGGAAATTATTGGTCTTGGACAAACGTGCGTAAGCGAAAGCGTCCATGCCGCGGTACAGCAAATCGTTAAATTCCGGCATCAGATTATGCAGCGGACAGCCGCTGACCATGCTGTTCAGCATAATACCGCTGTGGCAGAAGGGCACGCCGCAGTCCATGCAGCGGGACGCCTGACAGCGCAGCTCCTCCCGATGGGGCAGGCTGCTGGTCTTGATTTCCTGCCAATCGTTGATGCGTTCCGAGGGAGCGCGCTGAGCCAGCTCCCGGCGTGTATAATCCATAAATCCTGTCGGCTTGCCCATTATGCCTTCACCTCCTCAAAAACCTTCAGCGTGGCTTCCTCCAGCCCCACGCCCTGCTGCAGATAATCGTTCAGCTTTTCCATAACTATCTTATAATCCTTGGGAATGACCTTGACGAATTTGCCGCGGTATGTCTCCCAGTTATCCAAAATTGCCAGCGCCAGCTTGCTGCCGGTGTACTGCGCGTGATTGAGAATCATTTTCTTCACGGTCATGCTGTCGCTGATGCTCTCCAAGGGCTCCAGCAGCACAATTTCCTTATTGCAGTAAGAAGCGAAATCGCCGTCCGTGTCCAGCACATAAGCCACGCCGCCGCTCATGCCTGCAGCGAAATTGCGGCCCGTGCGGCCCAGGATAACCACCGTGCCGCCCGTCATATATTCGCAGCCATGGTCGCCTACGCCCTCGATAACGGCGTTAACGCCGCTGTTGCGGATGCAGAAGCGTTCTCCTGCGATGCCGCTGATATAGGCCTCGCCGCTGGTAGCGCCGTAAAAGGCCACGTTGCCGATAATCACGTTTTCATGTGGGTTAAAGCGCGCTTCGCTATCGGGATAGATAACGATGCGGCCGCCGGACAGGCCCTTGCCCACATGGTCGTTGGCGTCGCCCTCCAGCTCCAGCGTAACGCCCTTGGGCAGAAAAGCGCCGAAGCTCTGGCCCGCGCTGCCCTTGAAATGCAGGCTGACCGTATCGGCAGGCAGACCCTCAGCGCCGTAGCGGCGGGTTATCTCGCTGCCTAAAATCGTGCCCACTACGCGGTCGGTATTCTTGATGGGCAGCGTGATGCGCACCGGCTTTTTATCATTCAGGCTGCGGCGGCAGATATCCAGCAGCTCCCGCATATCCAGCGATTTTTCCAGCTGATGGTTCTGCTTCTTGGTGCAGACCTGGCTGGCCCCCGGCTCTACCTCCGGCTTATACAGCAGCGGCGACAGGTCGAGGTTTTTATTCTTCCAGTTGCGCGCCTTTTCCGGCTTGGGGATGAGCACCTCCGTGCGTCCCACCATTTCGTCTATGGTGCGGAAGCCCAGCATAGCCATGTATTCGCGTGTTTCCTGCGCAATAAAGCGCATAAAGTTGACTACGTATTCCGGCTTGCCGCGGAAGTTTTTGCGCAGCTGCGGGTCCTGAGTAGCCACGCCCATGGGGCAGGTGTTCAGATTGCAGACGCGCATCATAATGCAGCCGATGGCTACCAAAGGAGCGGTAGCAAAGCCAAATTCCTCTGCGCCCAGCAGAGCGGCGATGATTACGTCGCGGCCAGTCATCAGCTTGCCGTCTGTTTCCAGTGTTACGCGGTCGCGCAGATTATTCAAAAGCAGCGTTTGATGGGTTTCCATCAGGCCCAGCTCCCATGGCAGACCGGCGTGGTTAATGCTGGTGCGCGGCGACGCGCCCGTGCCGCCGTCATAGCCGCTGATAAGCACCACGTCGGCGCAGGCCTTGACTACGCCCGCCGCAATGGTGCCCACGCCCACCTCGGATACCAGCTTAACGCTGATACGGGCGCGGGGATTGGCGTTCTTCAAATCGTGAATCAGCTCCGCCAAATCCTCGATGGAGTAAATATCGTGATGGGGCGGCGGCGAAATCAGGCCGATGCCCGCAGTCGTGCCGCGGCATTCGGCAATCCAGGGATAAACCTTGCCGCCCGGCAGCTGCCCGCCCTCGCCCGGCTTAGCGCCCTGGGCGATTTTTATTTGAATCTCGTCGGCATTGACCAAATAATTGCTGGTGACGCCAAAACGTCCCGAAGCCACCTGCTTAATAGCGCTGCGTTTGCTGTCGCCGTTGGGCAGCGGCTGAAAACGGCTGGGATGCTCGCCGCCCTCGCCCGTATTGGATTTGCCGCCGAGGCGGTTCATGGCGATAGCCAGACACTCGTGCGCCTCCTGGCTCAAGGAGCCGTAGCTCATAGCGCCGGTCTTAAAGCGGCGGCAGATGCTTTCCACCGATTCCACCTCGTCTATATCGATGGGCAGGCGCTGGGGCGTAAAGGTCAGCATGCTGCGCAGGTTCTGGTTGGCAAATTCGCTGCCGCCCAGCTGCTCGGAAAACTCCTTGAACAGCTTATAATCGCCGGTGCGGCAGGCCTGCTGCAGCTTAACGATGGTTTCCGGATTGATGGTATGCTTCTCGCCGCCGTTACGGTACTGATAGTGGGAGCCCGACTCGTAGCTGAATAAATCCAGCTTATCCTCAGCAAAGGCAGGCTCGTGCCGCATGGCCACCTCCTTGGCGATTTCCTCCAGACCGATACCCTCCAAACGGGACGGCGTGCCCGTAAAGTATTTATCTATCACGGCGCTGCTCACGCCGATGGCTTCAAAAATCTGCGCGCCGCGATAGGACTGCACGGTGGAAATGCCCATCTTGGACAAAATCTTGGCGATGCCGTGAGTGCAGGCGCTGATATAATTGGCCGCCGCCTCCTCAAAGCCGATGTCCAGCATACCGTTGCCGCACATATTTTCCAGGCTTTCAAAGGCCAGATAGGGATTGATGCCGCTGACGCCGTAGCCCAAAAGCAGCGCCATATGGTGTACCTCCCGCGGCTCCGCCGATTCGATGATGATGGAAGCCCGCAGGCGCGTACCCTTGGCAATCAGGTGGTGGTGCAGGCCAGCTCCGGCCAATAGCGCCGGAATGGCCGCCAGCTCCTTATTCACGCCGCGGTCGGACAAAATCAGAATACACTTGCCCTCGTCAATATATTTATCGGCCTGCGCAAAAATAGCGTCCAGGGCTTTTTCCAAGCCCGCGCCGCCCTCGCTGACCTTGTACAGCATAGGGATAACGGCGGCGTCGAAATCAGGGATATGCTTCAGCTTAGCCAGCTCGATATTGCTTAAAACCGGCGATTCCGCCGAAATCTGACGGCAGCTTTCCGGCTGCGGGTCGATAAGGTTCAGCTCCGGCCCCACGGCGCTGGTCGTATCCGTAAAGACCTCCTCGCGGATAGCGTCGATGGGCGGATTCGTCACCTGCGCAAAAAGCTGCTTGAAGTAATTGTACAAAAGCTGCGGCTTTTCGCTGAGCACAGCCAGCGGCGCGTCGTTGCCCATGGCTCCCAGCGGGTCGATGCCCTTGAGCGCCATAGGACGCAAAAACTTCGTCAAATCCTCCAGCGTATAGCCAAAAGCCCGCTGGCGCTGCAGCAGCGTTTGGCTGTCTGGAACCGGCAGCTCGCCCTGCAAGGGAATATTTTTTAGCTTGATGGAATATTTGTCCAGCCACTCGCGGTAGGGATGCTCGCTCGCAATCTGGCGCTTAATTTCATCATTGCCGATAATGCGGCCCTGCACCGTATCGATAACCAGCATGCGCCCCGGACGCAGGCGGTCCTTTTTAATAATCGTCGACGGGTCGATATCCACCACGCCCACCTCGGAGGCCAGCACAATGGTATTATCGTCCGTAATATAGTAACGGGAAGGGCGCAGGCCGTTGCGGTCCAATGCGGCGCAGATAGTGCGGCCGTCGGTAAAGGCCATGGCGGCGGGGCCGTCCCAGGCTTCAATCAAAGAATTGTGGTACTCAAAAAAAGCCTTCAAATCCGGGTCCAAATGGGGATTCTTGCCCCAGGGCTCCGGTATCATCATCATCACGGCATGGGGCAGGCTGCGGCCTGACATCACCAAAAATTCCAGGCAGTTGTCAAACATGCCGGAATCGGAGCCGGTTTCATCGATAATCGGCATAATCTTGCTGATATCGCTGCCCCACAGGCTGTTGCCGCACATGGTCTGACGGGCGCGCATCCAGTTGATATTGCCCCGCAGCGTATTGATTTCGCCGTTGTGCATCAGATAACGGTACGGATGCGCACGCTCCCAGCTGGGGAACGTGTTGGTGCTGAACCGGGAATGGACCAGCGCCAGCGCCGTTTCCATTGAACTGTCCTCCATGTCGGCATAAAAGGTACGCAGCTGCTCCGTCGTCAGCATACCCTTATACACGATGGTTCTGGAAGAAAGGCTGGCAACATAAAAGTATTTGCCGCCGCGCAGCTTGCCGTAGCGAATGTAATTTTCCGCCTGACGGCGAATGCTGTACAGCTTGCGCTCAAAAGCGTTGTCGTCTATATCCAGGCGGTCGGAAATATTATCCGACGGCTTAACGAAAACCTGCGCCATAAAGGGCATACTCTGCCGCGACTTTTCACCTAAAACCTCCGGGTGTACGGGAACCTTGCGCCAGCCTAAAACCGTCTGGCCGTTGCCCTCCACAATGCGCTCAAAATGACGCTGCACATTCTCTCTTTCTACAGCGTCCGGCGGCAAGAAGATGAAGCCTACGGCGTACTTGCCCTCCTCCGGCAGCTCGATGTCCAGCTTAGCACATTCCTTGACGAAAAAATTATGCGGAATTTGCAGCAGCACGCCTGCGCCGTCGCCGGAATTCATGTCCGCGCCCTGGCCGCCGCGGTGGTCCATATTATGCAGCACCACCAGCGCTTGCCGCAGAATCTTATTGGATTTTTTGCCGTTGATATTGGCCACTACGCCAACGCCGCAGGCGTCGTGCTCAAACCAAGGGTCGTACAGCCCCTGCTTGGCAGGCAGCGAAGTATTCATAATCATTTCCCCTCTCAAAATCAAAAAAACTAATCACAGTATAACTGTAATCTTAATTATAATAGAGCTGTTAAGCTATTGCAAATTGTATACATGTATATTTTAATATGCGCACTCTATGCGTTATTGACATAAAATTACACATAATCGAGTAGGAGGCCGCCCATTATTTGAACAGCCGACCTCTCACACCACCGTGCGTACCGTTCGGTACACGGCGGTTCAAATAC
>ERZ779895.1111-NODE-1111-length-31426-cov-13.747888_pt1 | contig 31426 bp, 40 predicted proteins | sample MGYA00511093_ERZ779895 | MGnify/ENA primary metagenome ERZ779895 (study PRJEB29588, sample SAMEA2142970) | human gut metagenome | biome: human gut; feature: human-associated habitat; material: faeces | place: Denmark | collected 2008/2010 ... | reverse complement strand
GCCAACCGCCTGTTCCCCCCCGCCGATTCCATCATCGACTGCGGCGGCGTGAAGATCGGCAGGGGCGAGAAGATCGCCGTGATGGCAGGCCCCTGCAGCATTGAGGGCGAAGAACAGGCACTGCGCATTGCCAACGGCGTAAAGGCGGGCGGTGCAAGCCTGTTCCGCGGCGGCGCTTATAAGCCCCGCACCTCTCCCTACTCCTTCCAGGGTCTGGAGACCGAGGGCATCCTCGATATGGTCAAGGCCCGGGAGGCCACCGGAATGCCCATCGTGTCCGAGCTGATGAGCGAGGACCGCATCCCGGAGTTTGAGGAGTATGTGGACGTGGTGCAGATCGGTGCCCGCAACATGCAGAACTTCCAGCTGCTCAAGGCCGTGGGCAAGATGCACAAGCCCGTGCTGCTCAAGCGCGGCCTGTGCAACACCATCGAGGAGTGGATCATGTCCGCAGAGTATATCATGGCCGGCGGCAACGAGCAGGTCATTCTCTGCGAGCGGGGCATCCGCACCTTTGAGAAGTACACCCGCAACACCCTCGACCTCTCCGCTGTGCCCATCATCCACGAAAAGACCCATCTGCCCATCATCGTGGACCCCAGCCACGCCACCGGCAAGGCCAATCTGGTTGAGCCGATGATGATTGCCGCTGTGGCCGCCGGTGCCGACGGTCTGGAGGTGGAAGTCCACTATGATCCCCGCCACGCATGGAGCGATGGCGCACAGTGCCTGACCCCGGATGCCTTTGCACAGGCCATGGCAAAGTGCCGTCAGGTCGCATGGGCCATTGGCCGGGATATGTAACACGATGAACGGCCTCACCCTCTCAGTCAAAGCCTGACGGCTTTGCCAGCTCTCCCAAAGGGAGAGCCTCTGGCGAAACCACAGACCTTGCGGTGGACTGCCAAGGCCTCGCCCTTTGGGAGAGGTGGCAGCGCAAAGCGCTGACGGAGAGGGCGAGCCAGGTAAAGTAACACGATGAACATTACGATAAAATCAAGCCGGACGGTGGGCGGCAACATCGCCGCGCCGCCCAGCAAAAGCATGGCTCACCGGGCGGTGCTCTGCGCGGCGCTGGCAAAGGGGACCTCCCATCTCCATCATCTTGCCTTCAGCAAGGATATCTCCGCCACGCTGGGTGCGGCGGCCCGGCTGTGCGCCCGTGTCACCACCGGTGAAAACGACGCGGTGGTGGAGGGGCTGGGCCGCTTTCTGCCGGTTGATGCCCCCGTGGACTGCTGTGAGAGCGGCAGCACCCTGCGCTTCCTCATCCCACTGGCCAGCCTGACCGGGCAGGAAGTGACTTTTACAGGCCGTGGGCGGCTGATGGAGCGGCCCCAGTCGGTCTACAAAACGCTGTATCAGCAGCAGGGCCTGCGTTTTGAGCAGGGCGCGGACCGCCTGACTGTGGAAGGTGCCCTGACCCCGGGCGAGTACGAGCTGGCGGGCAACGTGTCCAGCCAGTTCATCAGCGGGCTGCTGTTTGCCCTGCCCCTGCTGGGCGGCACCAGCACCCTGCACCTCATCCCGCCCGTGGAGAGCCGGAGCTACATCGATATGACCCGCGCGGTGCAGCACGCCTTTGGCGTGGAGAGCCGCTGGCTGGATGAAAATACGCTGGAAATTCCCGGCGGGCAGCACTATCTTCCCTGTGATTACACCGTGGAAGGCGATTACAGCCAGGCGGCTTTTCCTGCCGTGCTGGGCGCTGTGACCGGCGGTGTGGCCATCACCGGCCTGTCTGAGGAGACCTTGCAGGGCGATGCCGCCATTCTGGAGATCCTCCGGCGGTGCGGCGCAAGATTCACCCGCACCGGGCAGGGCGTGGTGTTTGAAAAGGCCCCGCTCCACGGAACGGACATCGACCTTGCCGACTGCCCCGACCTTGGCCCCGTGCTGATGGTGCTGGGCCTGCTGTGTGAGGGCACCACAGTCATCCGCAACGCCGAGCGTCTCCGCATCAAGGAGAGTGACCGCATCGAGGCCATGGAGACCGAGCTGCGGGCCTGCGGCGGGCAGCTGGAGAGCGAGGGCGGCACCATTACCATCCATGGTTGTGCCGGAGCGCTCCATGCCCCGGAGCAGCCGCTTTCCGGCCACAACGACCACCGCGTGGTGATGAGCCTTGCGGTGCTGGCGCTGGCCGCCGGGCTGGCCCTGCCCATCAGCGGAGCCGAGGCCATTGCCAAGAGCTGGCCGGATTTTCTGGAAGCCATCAAGCCTTTGGGCGCGGAGGTGGAACATGTTGGATAAATCAAAGCGTTATCTCATTGTGGGTCTGGGCCTGCTGGGCGGCAAGTACGCCTTGGAGCTGAGCAGGGCCGGGTTCCATGTGGACGGCATCAACCGCAGTGAGGGCCATCTGCAGTATGCCCTCGACCACGGCTATATCGCCAGCGGCAAGACCCACGATTTTGAGGATCTGGTATGTCAGGCCGATCATATCATCTTTGGCTTGTACCCCACGGCCCTGATCGAGTGGTTCCGGACCTACGGCCACCTGCTGAAGGAGGGCTGCATCTTTACCGATGTGTCGGGCGTAAAGACTGGTCTGGTGGAGCCCATCCAGGCCATGTGCAGGCCGGGCGTGGAGTTCATTGCCAGCCACCCCATGGCGGGCCGTGAGACCTCCAGCGTGGAGCACGCCGCCGAGGTGAATTTTGCCCCGGCCAACTTCATTGTGACCCCCACGGAAAAGAACACCCCGGAGGCCATTCAGTGGGCCAGGGAGCTGGCCGAGGTGCTGGGCTTCAAGCATATCTGCACCCTGACCGTGCAGGAGCATGACAGGATGATCGGCTATGTCAGCCAGCTCTGCCATGCCATCGCCGTCAGCCTGATGTGCGCCAACGACAATACCTCGCTGTGCGAGTACACCGGCGATTCCTTCCGGGACCTGACCCGCATTGCACGCATCAACGATAAGATGTGGGCGGAGCTGTTCCTCTGGAACAAGGAAAACCTCATCTCCGAGATCGACCAGTTCAGCGGGGCGCTGAACGAGATGCGCAACGCCCTTGTGGCCGATGACCGGGAAAAGCTGGAGGAGATGTTCCGCCTGTCCACCCAGCGCCGCGCGGCGTTTGATAAGAAAGCGCCGTAACCTTTTCAGCACACAGCACTGCTGTTTTTTTCTGGCTCCCCTGCTGGGGGGGAGCTGGAAGCGAGACTGAGAGGTTTGGCACAACACGAAAAAATGAGGTGTACCGAATGCCCAAACAGGAAGGCCAGAAATCCAAGCTGCTGGCGCTATTGCGCATTTTTGAGCAGCAGACCGATGAAAACCACCTGCTGAACGTGCCGCAGCTGGTGGAGCTGCTGGAGGCGCAGGGCATCCGCTGCGAGCGCAAGAGCGTGTACAGCGATATTGAGGCACTGGGTGCGCTGGGCTATGACATCAAGCTGCGCCGGGGCCGGGGCGGCGGGTATTTCCTTGCCAGCCGAACCTTTGATCTGGCGGAGCTCAAGCTGCTGGTGGATGCCGTGCAGGCAAGCCGGGTGGTATCCGGCACCACGAGCAGGCGGCTGATCCACAAGCTGGAAAAGCTCTGCTCCAACTACGAGGGCAGCCAGCTGCAGCGTCAGGTCTATGTGGAGGGCCGCCCCAAGACCGACAGCAAGAGCCTGCTGTACAGCATCGATGCCCTGCACGAGGCCATCAACAACGGTAAAATGGTGGAGTTCCTCTACAGAAAAGCCGACAGCCGCGAGAAAGAGAAAAGGACCGTCAGCCCGTGGCGGCTGGCCTGGGAGAACGGGTGCTACTACCTCATTGCCTTTGCCGACGAAAAGGGCATCCGCCATTACCGGGTGGACAAGATGAGCGGGGTCCGGGTGCTGGATGCGCCCCGGCGGGGTCAGGAGCAGTTTGCGGATCTTGACCTGCCTGCCTATCTGCGCAAGCACTTTGGAATGTACGGCGGGCCGGAGCATCGCGTTACCCTACGGTGCACCGCTGATCTGGAAGGTGCCATGCGGGAGCGCTTTGGCGCAACGCCCATGTTTTTACCCGAGGAGAATGGCTGCTTCCATTTTGATGTCCCCATCTGCGTCAGTGACCAGTTCTATGGCTGGGTCTGCGGCTTTGGCGGCAAGATAGAAGTGGTCGCCCCGCCCGAAGTGCGGCAGGGAATGCGGGAGATGACCGCCCGGCTGGCAGAACAGCATCAATAACAAAAAAGGACTGCGAAAGCAGTCCTTTTTGCGTGTTTACGGTTCCTTCAATTCCAGATCACTGGGCAGGATCAGATCCAGCGCGGCAGCGGGCTCGGCGACAAGGCGGCGGCTCTGGTGGAAGATGGCCTTTTCCAGTGTGTTGCGGGCAAGGCGGCCATTGCCGGCGGTGCGGGCATCGGATTCCTGCCAGCGGGCATAATAGCCCAGCAGGGGTTCGGTGCAGGCTTCGGCCAGGGTGTAGCCCTTGTTTTTGGCAAGGACCTGGGTGATCTGCAGCAGCTCCACGGCGGTGTAGTCCGGGAACTCGATCCGGTTGGGAAAACGGCTGGCAAGGCCGCTGTTGGCGGTGAGGAAGGTCTCCATCTCCCTGGTGTAACCTGCCAGAATGACCACCAGCTCATCCCGGTGATCCTCCATCCCCTTTACCAGCGTGTCAATGGCTTCCAGCCCGAAGCTGTCCTGCTCACCGCGGTAGAGGCTGTATGCCTCGTCAATGAAGAGCACACCACCCAGCGCGCTCTCGATGACGCTGTTGGTCAGGGGGGCGGTGTGGCCGGTGTAGCGGCCCACCAGGTCGGCACGGGTCACCTCCACCAACTGGCCGCCATTGAGGGCACCGATGGCTTTCAGGTATTTCGCCACCAGCCGGGCAATGGTGGTCTTGCCGGTGCCGGGGTTGCCCGTGAAGATCATGTGCATCGAAAGGCTGGCAGTCTTGAGCCCGGCGGCGGCGCGGCGCTGCTGCACCTGCAGGTTGTCGGCCAGACCGAACACATATTCCTTGACCGGGGCAAGGCCCACCAGCTCGTTGATCTCGGCGCGGATGGCATCCAGCGCGCCGGTGTAGGCGGCAGGCAGCAGGTCGAACAGGGGCTGGTCTGCGCCGTCGTTCAGGCGGAACAGCACCCCTTCCGGCCCGGCGGTCAGGGTCACGGTGCCGGTAAGGGTTTCATCGGTCCGCAGACAGTATTCGCTCAGGGCACGGAAGATGCGGTCACAGCATTCGGCCAGCCCGGCGGCACCCTTCTGCGCGGTGCACTGGGCTGCGACATAGTCCCGCACATCGGCCCCGGCGGAAAGGGTCAGCCCCAGCCGGGTGCGGATCTTCTGGGCCAGCGCGTTGAGCTGCTGTGCGGCAAGGGCGGCCAGATCCTCCCGGGTGTAGGAGGCCGTCTCGCAGACATCCCCCAGTGCCGACACCAGCGCCGCACCGAATTTGTCAGCCAGTGCCTCCCGGCCCTTGTGGGAGTAGAAGATGAGGTATTTGCCGCAGGGGTCGATGCGGCTGACGGCTCCCGGGGCCAGCGCCGTGCCTGCATCCACAAGGATGCCCTCTTTGTTCACGAGATACCGGCTGGACAGGGGGGCACTGCCCTTGACGGCCAGATCAGACAGGGTCTTCAGAAAGCCGGGATAGCAGCTCTCATAGTGCTCAAAGGCAAGGATCTCCCCGGGTGCGTGCAGGGCAGCGTAGAGGTCCTGCAGGAAGAGCTTCTCGGCTCCGGAATTGGGGTAAAGGGCCAGATCCAGCGTGGCGATCCTGTCGCTCTGCAAAAGGCCCCGGGCCGCCATGCAGCGGACAGTTTCTTCCAGTGCAAAATGCCTGCCTGTGCCTGCCCCGCCTGTGAGCAGGATGACGTTGCGGGCGGCGGGGGCTTCGGTGCCCAGCACAAAGGGGCGGCGCATGGCCCGCACCACGCTGTCCACAAAAGCATCCTGCCCCAGCACCGTCTGCTTGACCTCGGCGGCAAGGCCTTCAAAGCTGCCCAGGTGCTCCGGCTTCACGTCGGTGGTGCCCCTGGCCAGCAGGCCTTCGTCCTCCATGTCCCGCAGCATCTGGCGGCTGCTTTCCAGCGCGGCGGCGGTGGCATCGCTCTGGGTTTTGAGCTGGGCGTTTTGCTGCTTCAACAGCTCGTCCAGCCGTTTCTGCTGTTCCAGAAGCGCCGCGTTCAGGTCAGGCAGGGCGGCGCTGCCGCCTGTTTTGGATGCAGAAGTGCCGGGGGCAGCCTTGAATCTGCCCCCCGGGCCGAACACGCCGTTCATCAGACTTTCCCAATCATCGGTGTATGCCATAAAACTTCCCTCCGTGCAGTGTTTTTTCTTTCAGTATAGTGGAGTCTGGTACGTTTTGCAAGGAAAGGGTTGAAATAAAGGACAAAGTTCGTTACACTATTGTCAAATGAAAGGATGAATTGCCATGGAGCCAAGAACACCTGCTGAATGGAAGACGCTGTTTGAGAGCGAAGCCTTTGCCCGCCAGACGGAATACTACGGCCCGCTGGGGGTGGAGTATACCCCCGCCGGGACACACCTGCGCCTGTGGGCTCCCACGGCAAAACAGGCAGCAGTGAACCTGTACCGCCGGGGCACCGGCGGGGCCTGTGTGGGCACCCTGCCCCTGCAGCAGCAGGACAAGGGTGTGTGGAGCATCTATCTGCCCGGCGACCAGCACGGAAAATACTACGATTTCACACTTACCACCCCGTTTGGCACCTGCAATGCAGCAGACCCCTACGCCCGCGCGGCAGGGGTGAACGGGGTGCGCAGCATGATCTTTGACCCGGCCCGGGTAGACCCGCAGGGCTGGGAGCGGGATGTGCGGCCGGTGATCCCACCGGCCCGGCGCAGCGTTTGGGAGGTCAGCGTCCGGGATTTCTCGCAGGACCCGGCCAGCGGCGTGCACACAGCCTGGCGGGGCAAATTTCTGGCCTTTACCCAGCAGGGCACGACCCTGAGCAGCGACGGCATCCACCCTACCTGCCTGAATTACCTCAAGCGGCTGGGGGTGAGCTATGTCCAGCTCATGCCAATCTTCGATTTTGGCAGCGTGGATGAGAGCCGCCCCCTGACCCGGCAGTATAACTGGGGCTACGACCCCACCAACTTCAATGTGCCCGAGGGCAGCTACTCCACCGACCCCACCCGGGGTGAGGTACGGGTGCGGGAGTGCAAGCAGATGATCGCGGCCCTCCATGCGGCGGGCATCGGCGTTGTAATGGACGTGGTGTATAACCACATGTATCGTTCCGATAATGTGCTGAACCGGGCGGTGCCCCTCTACTACTTCCGCCAGAACGACGACGGTTCCCTCTCCAACGGCAGCGGCTGCGGCAACGAGTTTGCCTCCGAGCGGCCCATGGCCCGGCGCTATCTCATTGATTCGGTGCTCTACTGGGCACGGGAATATCACATCGACGGCTTCCGGTTTGACCTGATGGGCCTGTATGACGTGGAGACCATGAACCTCCTCCGGGCTGAACTGGACAAGCTGCCCGGCGGGCGGGATATTCTGATGTACGGTGAGCCGTGGCAGGGCGGCTGCAGCGCCCTGCACCGGTACGAGGCCAACAAGAACAACCTGAATATGCTGAACGAGCGCATCGGCATCTTTTGCGACAACACCAGGGATGCCATTAAGGGCGGCTGCTTCGATGCCCGGGAGCCGGGCTATGTGGAGGGCAAGCCCGGGAGTTTCTGGGATATCGGTGCTTCGGTGGCGGCGTGGTGCCGCAGTGAGAAGCTGCCGCCCCACGCCCCGGGGCAGATCATCAGCTACGTTTCGGCCCACGACAACTTCACCCTGTGGGATAAGCTCCTGATGGTGCGCTACGCCCGCCCGGAGTTTGCCGCTGTGGACAAGACCGCGCTGGCCCAGAACCGGCTGGCGGCGGGCATCTACCTGACCAGCATGGGTCTGCCTTTCTGGCAGGCGGGCGAGGAGTTTGCCCGCACAAAGAAGGGGCAGGGCAACAGCTACCACTCCAGCCCGGCCCTCAACCGGCTGGACTGGCACCGGGCCGAACAGTTCCACAGCCTTGTGGATTACTACCGCGGGCTCATTGGTCTGCGGGCGGCGTTCCCCCGGCTGGGCGCGCTGGACAAGGCCAGCCCTGCCGCCATCGAGTTCTTCCCGCTGGAACAGCCTCTTGTGGGCTGGCGGCTCCCCGCCCAGTGGGGCGACGGCGCGGCATGGAGCACCCTGTGCGTCTACTATAACCCCACCGAGACGGCGCAGGTCGTCACCCTGCCCGGCGGCAGCTGGAAGCTGCTGAGTGACGGCATCTCCTCCAGCCTGTGGCGGGGCAGCAGCCGCATCTGCACCGGCCAGACCGTCCTCCTGCCCCTGAGCGCCACCGTGTTCGGGCAGGTATAAAAATACGGTCTGCCGTTGCTTGACAACCTGCAATTGAAAATCCCCTGACCAGTTCACGCCGGTCAGGGGATTTTTGATTTATGGATCAGGAAAAAATTGGGGAGAATCAGGAGTTTTTCTGTGCCTGCTGGGTCTGGGCGTTCTTTTCGCCCAGGGTCAGGCTGACGGTCTGCATCTGGCCTTCCCGGGCCACGGTGATGGAAAGGGTATCACCGGCGGCATGCTGCTGGATCAGGGTGCCAAGGTCGTCCTTCTGGGCGATCTCAGTGCCGTCGATGCTCACGATGCGGTCACCGGTTTTCAGACCGGCCTTGTCGGCGGGGCCGCCCTGCACAACATCCACAACGTAAACGCCGTAGGCAGTGACGTTGAGCTGTGCGGCGGTCTGGGCATCGGTCACAGCCAGATAAGTGATGCCCATGTAGGGGCGGCCGGAGACATAGCCGTTCTCCAGCAGATCCTGTGCCACCTTGATGGCATCGTTGATGGGGATGGCGAAGCCCAGACCCTCCGCATCGCTGGAGGAGGACTTTGCGTTGACCAGACCGATGAGCTCACCGTTCATGTTGAACAGGCCGCCGCCGGAGTTGCCGGGGCTGACAGAGGCATCCATCTGGATCAGGGACATGGTGTTGGTGGAGCTGGTGCCCTGGATGGTCACGCTGCGGTTCAGGGCGCTGACGATGCCGCTGGTCACGGTGCCGCCCAGCTCACCCAGCGGGTTGCCCACGGCCAGCACGCTCTCGCCCACGGCAAGGCTGTCACTGTTGCCAACGGTGGCGGGGGTCAGGTCAGTGGCATCGATCTTGAGGACAGCCACGTCGCTGGTGTCATCCTCGCCCACCACGGTGGCGGGGTAATCGGTATCGCCGATGGTTACGGTGATGTTGGATGCGCCGGACACAACGTGTGCACAGGTCAGGATATAGCCGTCGGAGCTGATCACGACACCGCTGCCTGCGCCGCTCTCCACCTGGTTCTGGCCGTACCAGGACCACTGGGAGTAGACCACCTGCTCGGTGGTGATGACCACAACGCTGGGGCTGACCATCTCAGAGACCTGAGCGGTGGTCATGCCGGAAGCAGTGTTCACCGCGGAGGCAGAGCCGGAATCACTGCTGGACGTGGAGGAAGGTGCCACCTGCTGGATGACCACCTTGCCGCCTGTGTTGCCCACCTGGGCTCCCACAAAGCCGCCGACAAAGCCCATGGCTGCGGCCAGCACCAGTGCAACTGCGCTGCGGGCGATATTGCCGTTTTTCCGGCGGCGCTTCTTGGGGGGCTGTTTGGGGCTTCCCTGTGCGGCCTGATACCGGGGGTCTTCCGGAGGCGGCACCGCGCCGCCATCGCTGCCGCTGTTCGGCTCGGCCTGGGGGGCGGCCTGTGCGGCCTCGCCGTAGGTACCTGCCGTGTTGGCGGTGTTCATGCCGGAGGAGCCGACGTTGGGGTAGCCGGTCTCGCCGGTCTGGCTATGTTCAGAGGAATAATCGTATTCCCACTTGTTCTCGTTATCCATACTGGTTACTTCCTTTCTCAAAGGGAATGGTTCGGAGGGGGCGCTTCTGCCGCACCTCCTTGGAACTGTTCCTATTGTATCCGGTAATTGTGAAAAGGAATCGCTGACCGGGTGAAGAATATGTGAAATAAGGTCGCAACGGGAAGCCTTGACAGCGGCGCGGGGGCTTGGTATTTTAAGAACGACCCTCTCAGTCATCGCTGCGCGATGCCAGCTCCCCCGAAGGGGGAGCCAACACATCTGACAGGCGAGCAATCGCTGATTTGCAGGGGCCTTATTCGGAGCCACAATAGGCTCTCCCTTTGGGAGAGCTGTCTGCGAAAGCAGACTGAGAGGGTAAGCCCGCGAAAGGAGCAAATTATGAAACTGGAAAAGATTCCGGGCGGTTATGCCCTGTATAAAGAGAAAACCATCATTGGCACCTGCCAGGCCCGGCCCACGGAGCAGGGCGCGGACATCACTGCCCTGACCATTGTGCCGGAATGGCGGCGCAAGGGCTACGGTTCCTACCTGTTAAAAGAGGTATTGCGCAGCCTGGGCGGCTATGACAAAGAGAGCGCCACGGTGTTCACGGCTCCTCTGCCTGCCGATGCGGGGGAACTGGCCTTCTGGGCAAAGTTCGGTTTTGCGGCAGAGGGCAGCGGCCTGTGCCGCCGCCGCACCCCCGACCTGACGGCCGTGAAGCTTGTGCAGGACTTCCTCGCCGCGCGGCTGGTTGACCCCAGGCTCTGCATCGATGCCACCTGCGGCAACGGGGGCGACACGGCCTTTCTCTGCCGCCTTGTGGGCGAAGGGGGCCGGGTGCTGGGCTTTGACATCCAGCCGGAAGCCATTGCCTCCACCCGGCAGAACCTTGCACGGAAGGGCCTTGCGGCAGAGCTTCACTGCGACAGCCACGCCAACCTCTTACAATATGTACAGCCCGGCACCGTCGATGCCGTGATGTTCAACTTCGGCTGGCTGCCCGGTGCCGACCACGGGGTGTTCTCCCACGCCCAAAGCAGCATCCCGGCGCTGGAAGCTGCCCTTGAGGCCCTGCGGCCCGGCGGGGTGCTCAGCGCCATCCTGTACAGCGGCAAGGTCATCGGCTCCGACGAAAAGACCGAAATCCTCCAGTGGATGCGCTCCCGGCCCCTGAAACAGTGCACCGCCCTTGTCTGCGGCTTTGCCAATTGGGCCGATACCGCCCCCTTGCCCTGCTTCCTCCTGAAAAAATACTGAGATTGTAAAATAAACGCAAGAGAAAACGCAAGAGAAATCAAGCGGATTCTCTTGCGTTATTTTTTTGCGCATTTTTCAGGAAGAGAGGGAGAAAGAAGTGGCAAGGCACATGACGCTGGAAGACCGCAAGGTTTTGGAAGCCAGATATAACAACGGCCAGAGCATCACGGGAATCGCCCGTGCCATGTCGTTTAACTGGTCCACTATTTACAGAGAGCTGCAGCGTGGCGACACCGGCGAGATTGACAGCAACGGACGTGCGGGCTACAGCGCAGAACTGGGGCAGATGCGGCTCTACAATGCAAAGCAGCGGTTACGGTATCGGGCGGAATACCCCGGCGGGCTGAAAGAATGACGGCGCAGACGTTTGAATTGAATCATTGCTACAACATGGACTGCATGGAAGCAATGGCTGCATTTCCGAATGACTATTTTGATCTCGCTGTGGTAGACCCGCCTTATTTCAGCGGACCAGAACGTCGCGGCTTCTATGGATCAAAGGTCAGCCGGATCGGAGTGCATCGGGATTACCCAGTATCTCCCGCATGGGAAGTGCCAGGGAAAGAGTATTTCGACGAGCTGACCCGTGTGAGCCGCCACTATATTATATGGGGCTGCAACTATTTCAGCTATGGATTTGCTCCGGGGCGTATCGTATGGGATAAGTGTAATCAAGCAACAAGCTTTTCAGACTGCGAGATCGCGGCAACGGACCTACTCAAGACGATTAGATTGTTCCGCTATATGTGGAGCGGGATGATGCAGGGCAAGAGCATTTCCGAAGGGCACATCATGCAGGGAAACAAAAGTTTGAATGAAGTACGAGTTCACCCAACACAGAAGCCTGTTGTCCTGTATGACTGGATTTTTCAGAACTTCGCAAAGCCTGGGCAGAAAGTTCTTGATACCCACCTCGGAAGCGGCAGCAGCAGAATTGCCGCCTATGAAGCGGGTGTTGACTTTATCGGCTTTGAAATCGACCCGTTCTATTTCAAGACGCAGGAAGAACGCTTTGCGAATTACACGAACCAAACTAGTTTATTTCACATGAGGTAGAAAAATGCTTGAGCTTGCAATCTGGCTGTATCACATCGGCACACCTGATTTGGCAGTGAGGATTGTGACGGATGCTGCCACAACTCTTTTCCTTTTGTGGGGTATCCTGAACCACTATGCCAAGAAAGAAGCTGAGGAAGCATTTCTTGAGGTGTCCAGAGAAGCGCACTACTGGAAGATGGTGGCGAATCACAAACAGGATGTACTGGATAAGACCCGGGAGAATTTGTACAAATGGCATGGATCAAGGGAATCGTGATGGCTGGGATTATTACGGTGCTTGCCTGCGCTGGAATCTTTGAGCTGCTGGAACGCCGCAAGCGGGCGGCGTTCAAAAAGCAGGTTCACGACCTGGCGCAGAAGTACATAGACAAGATGAAACAGGAAGAACACATTAAGGAGTGAGCTTCCAGGCATGGGCAGACCTACCCGCCCACCATGCGGCTAGTCTATCTAGGGGGGCGGCCGCCCGGCTACCGCAAGGCCGGGGCCCTACCTGCTGGGGGCAGAAAGAATACAGCGGGGCGGCCCGCATGGGTGGCGGCTACCTGTCCGATGCCGCCTTTTTATCTGGTACGGCCAGTGCAGGAGGGGGTGCATTCCATTCCGCCCGGTGCCAACCCCGGGGCGTACCGCCAGAGACCGAACATCCACCCACTAAAGAAAGGACTACGATATGAACGACGAAAAGAAAATTGGCTTTTCCGTAGAACTGGAAAACAACCGTGTTGACCTGTGGGCAAATGGTGACGATGAAACGCTGGTGAACCTTGCCGTTGCAGCGACAGCGAACATTGTTGCTGCGGCTTGCGGCAATGACGTGAAGGAGGCCGAAAAGCTGCTGCAGGATGTGAAGATCGAGCTGGATGCAGCACTCAATCAGGCGTTGGAGCACCCTACCCAGGAAATCAACCCGGAAGACTTCAAGGCTATTGGTCCCGCTGATCTGCCTGCCAAACCTCTGGGCAAGGCTTGATTTCGGAGGAACACGGCATGGAAGGACAAGGCGTATATTCCCCGAAAGAACAGTACAAGCAGATGTTTATTGAGGCGGTCGGGAAGAGACCTGGTAGCATGGTGATGTGGCGAGTGCTTGACGAAATTGGCTTTTTCAACAGCCCGGCCAGTGCAAATCATCACCTGAACGTACCGGGCGGTCTGCTGATCCACTCCCTCAATGTGGCAAAGGCTGCAATGGAGCTGTGCGAGACAGAACGGTTCGCACAGTGCGATAAGAACGCTGTGCTGACTGCCGCCCTGCTGCACGATGTCTGCAAGGCTGGGAAGTACATTGCAAAGCCGGAGGGAGGGTATCGGTACAGAGACACCCGGATGCTGGGGCATGGTGAAGAATCGGTCATCCTGATTCAGCACTGGATGTACCTCACGGAAAAAGAGACGCTGGCGATCCGCTGGCACATGGGTGCCTACACCGGGCAGCAGGACTGGGATACCCTGAGCAAAGTATACGACAGCTGCCCAGAGGCTCTGTGCGTTCACATGGCGGATATGATCGCCACGCACATTATGGAGGTAGAAAAGTGAGCGGGTATACCGCCTATCTTGAACTTCCGAGCGGTGAGCGAATAGAGCTACCAGCAACCATGCCGGACATTACAGAGGCAGACAGCCCTCTATGGGATGGAAAATTTGAACTGCCAGAAGCCGTAAAAGAAATGCTCAAGCGGGCAGATGAAGCGGCTAAAGAATGGGATAGTGATCTTTACTTCCTCGAAGGTTGGTTGAAACCTCGGCGGCGGATCAACTTCAACCCGCCGGAGCACTGGGAGGCGGTGCAGGACAAACGCTGTAACACATCCCCGCTTGGACGGTGCAGCTACCTATATAAAGCAAGGAGGGTCAAGAGTTTGGCAAGGAGCGTACATATCGGAATTGCCCCACACAGGGGCACAAAGAAGAATGACGTAGAACAGCGCAAGCACACGTTCAAGATCACCGCTGCGCGATGCGCTCCGTGCAGCGGCTACAACGTGGAGTGCAAGCACTATGAGGGAAACGATGCTGCTGATACAAAGCATTGTCCCCGGTAGAACGATAGGCAGCCCTGCCCGCAGAAGCGGGGCTGCTTTTTATGTGGCGCGGGGTGCCTTTCTGGTACAGGGGCACTGTGAATGGGGCCGAACCCCATCTGCGCCTGCTTAACGCTTTCCATGAAAGCCGGGCACGGCCATGAAGTCAGCCGCCCGGCACGGCGGAGCGGTGCTGTACAGCAGCGTCCTCCTTTCCGTTCAAGCCCGATGCAAAACCGGGCTGCCGTTCTTGCCGAAGCCGCACCCGCATGGATATGACGGGAACGGGTGCGCCGCAGTGTGAGCGCAGAAACACCCTGTTCAACTTGCTCAGGCCAAAAGCAACAGGCCATTGCAGTGGCCGTCCCGCTCTGTACCTCTCTTACGGAGCGGGTCTGATATGCGAGCGCAGGGTGCTGCCTGTTTCCGATTCCCCATCATCAACAGGCGGGCCGGTTCGATGCCGGCCGTTCGCACAAGAAAAGAGGACAACTATGGAAATCAAATGCTTGACCCAGGACTTCCCGCAGGGAAAACGGGTATACGATGCGGACGGCGTAGCTCCTTCGCTGATGCACACCGCCAGCACCATGCGGTCGCAGACCATTCTGGTTCGAGGGGGGGGGGGACAGCGGCGTGAACGCTGAGAAAGACGTGTGCTGCATTGCATCCACCCAGACTAACGCCGAACGCCTGATGAATACAGCACCAACCCTGAGCCGTGACAAGGACAGAACCATTGTAGGCTACAACTCGTTCTGCCTTGCCGGGAACTTCGTTGATCGAAACACAAACCAAAATGGAAGTGGCGTCCGGGAAAATGCCTCGTTCACGCTGAACACGCAAGACCGTCATGCGGTGGCATACGATGCAAGAAACAACCGTCTGAATGGCACGGTGAGCGGAACGCTCCAAGCGAAAGAATCAGGGGGATGGAGTTTGAATTACATCAACCCGGTCATTCAGCCGGATGTGCTACGCCTGCCGGAATGGATCGTGCGCCGCCTGTTGCCGATGGAGTGTGGACGATTGCAGGGCTTTCCAGATGGATGGGGAGAAATTGCACCGCTGGCGAATGAAACGGAAATCCAGTTCTGGCGGGAAGTGTATCTGAGAAACTGCAAGATCAAAGGGCAGAAGCCAAAGAAGATCATTGCCAGGGCAGATGGAGCCAGAAGCGATGCCGCTGTGAAGAAATGGCACGACGAGCTGCACAGTCCGTCGGCGGAGTATTCCATGTGGGGCAACGGCATGGCCTTGCCGAATGCCCTGTTCTTCGTCCAAAATGCTTTCCGGGAATTGGGGAAGCCTGCGGCGGAGGTAAAGCTGGGCAGCCTGTTCGATGGAAGCGGGACCATGCCGCTGTGTGCTGTGATGTGCGGCGGGCGGGCTGTATGGGCAAGCGAAGTGGAGCCTTACCCTATTGCCGTTACCAAAACACACCTGCCGGAGATGCAACACCTCGGCAGCATAACGGACATCAAAGGCGGTCAGATCGAGCCGGTGGACATCATCACTTTCGGCTCTCCTTGCCAAGACCTGAGCATTGCGGGAAAGCGCAAAGGACTGGGCGGCGACCGAAGCTGCCTGTTCTATGAAGCAATCCGGGTCATCCGGGAAATGCTGTCTGCCACAGGCGGAAGGTATCCGCGCTTTGTCATTTGGGAAAATGTGCCGGGTGCGCTGTCGTCGCATGGCGGAAAGGATTTTGAAATTGTTCTCAACGAGCTTTTGCACCTCCGAGATTTTGCCGGAGGTGGAACAGATAAGCCTATTCGCCAGCATGGAAAATGGGCAAAGGCTGTGTCCTACGGAGCTGTTGCCTATCGAATTGTCAACGCTCAATATTGGGGAATCCCCCACCGTCGCCGAAGAATATATGCTGTCTGCGATACTCGTGGAGAAGCCGCCACGATGGTCGCTTTTGAGCGTGGCGGCACTGAATGGCATTTTAGACCGTGCCTCCCGGAGGGGGGGCAGACCGTTGCCTGCCTTGCTCCTGACTGCTATTCATGGCATGATCGCATGGTGGAAGCAGGAAAACCCCTGCGGGGGGGCGAACGAGCCTACACCTTGAAAATTCGCCAAGGATGTGAGGGCGGCGGTAAGGGCCCGCTGGTGCAGACCGAACTTTCCGCTACGCTGGCAACACACCAAGATCAGAGCTTGATCCAACGTGCTGCCGGGTTTGACCTCGGAAATTCTGGCGGGATAGCCTATTCGGAGGAATGCAGCCCGACCCTGATGACTGGGGCCGGCGGAAATAAAACCGCCGTCGTACAGGATCAAAGGCTGATGGAATCGCTAGTGCTGAACGACCAAGGCGGGAAGAATATGGACGTTTCTGTGAATGTAACAGGAACACTCCGCACACAAACACATGGGCACCTGCCTGTTGTGTTCCAAAAATCGGAGGATGAAGAAAATGAGACCTGATACCCTGTCGAAGCTGGCTGTAACTGCCGCGATTTGCGCAACGGTCGCCAGCGGAATTGCCGTTGGCATGGCAAACGGCCGGATCAATGACTTGGAGATGCAGCGGGATATTTACAAATCCCGCGCCGAGGACTGGGAGGGCACCGCTGGAATCGTCGCCCAGTACGCTGACGATTTGGCGGACGAACTGAAAATCAGGAGCAAACTGGACGAAAAATTAGATGTCGAGTATGCCGGGATTTTCAAATGCACTGCCTACTGCACCGAGAAATGGTCGCACATTTGCGGCACTGGAACCGGGATCACGGCCAGCGGTCAGCCGATTCAGGCGGGCGTGACCGTGGCGGCAGACCAAACGCTCCTGCCCTATGGCACAGTGATCTACATCGAAGATGTAGGAATCCGCATTGTTCAGGACAGGGGCAATGCGGTGCAGGGCAATCACCTGGACGTTGCTGTTTCTGGCAGCCATGAAGACGCTTTGAACTGGGATGGATACGGCGAACACCAGGTCTGGATCATCAAGGAGGCCGGCTGATATGCAAAAAGCGATTGCCATTGATTTCGATGGAACGCTTTGCACAAATGATTATCCCAATATCGGAGAGCCGAACTGGGAAATCATAGCAGAAGCGAAGATGGAACAGGCAAATGGCGCAGAGCTGATCCTCTGGACCTGTCGAGAGGGTGAAATGCTGGATGCCGCTTTGAAAGCCTGCGAGGAGTGGGAATTACACTTCGATGCGGTAAATGAAAGCCTGCCGTCTTGGAAAAAAGAATATGGAAATAACCCGCGGAAAGTTGGAGCATCCGAATATTGGGATGATCGCTCCGTTCGGGTACGGAATGGACGTTTTGAGCATCCAGAGAATTTAAGCAAATACTCTGGATTGGACGTGGCGGACGAATCCGAGGCAGTGGCGGTCATGGAAATCGGAGAAGATGTTCTTGAGAAATTGGCAAAGACAGTTGGAGTAGAACGCGAACCCGGTGAATCTTGGCGTAGGCTGCGGAGAAGAACGGTTGAACAGATGGTAAAGGCGGTGAGATAAACATGGATTTCCCGGATAAAAAGTATTCCGTAATCTATGCTGATCCGCCGTGGAGCTACCGTCAGTGTGGAACAGGACCTAAAAGCCGGGGCAATGCGGCTCAGCACTATCACACAATGACGACGGACGACATCTGCGCATTGCCGGTCAATGACCTGGCGGGGGGGGCACGGCCTGCTTCATGTGGGCTACGTTTCCACAAATTGCCGATGCTCTGCGAGTTATGGAGGCGTGGGGTTTTGAGTACAAGACCTGCGCCTTTGTTTGGATCAAGAAAAACCGCAAGAGCGATACAAATTTTTGGGGCATGGGGGCTTACACGAGGGCAAATGCGGAAATCTGTTTGCTTGGTGTAACGCCTGGATTCAAGGCCGCTGATCGGGTCAAGAGCCATGCTGTACATCAAGTGATTGAAACACCGATACAAGAACATAGTGCAAAGCCGGACGAAACGCGTAAGCGAATTGTAGAATTGCTGGGAGATGTTCCTCGTATTGAATTGTTCGCCCGAAAGCGTACTCCTGGTTGGGATGCGTGGGGCGATGAATTAGAATAGAAAGGAATCGACATGAAAGTAAGAAGAACCGAGAAAATCAAGGTTGACCTGTTCCGGGTAGGCGATGTCATTCGCTTTAAGCTGTCCGATGGTGAAAAGGTAGAGATGCTGGCCGTCAAGGAAGAAAACAACGGTATGATCTTCTGTTTTGCGGACTGCCTGGCAAAGGAATACAGCATGAACGCACAGAACACCAATGCGGGCGGCTGGGATGCCTCCGACCTGCGGAAGAAGCTGAACGGTGAAATCCTTGACCGCTTCCCCCAGAAAATCAGGAAGCTGTTGCTGCCTTTTGAAAACGGCGACCTGCTGCGCCTGCCGACAGAAAAGGAAATCTTCGGCTCAAACCCGTGTGGTGAAGATGAACCCGAAAGCGTGAGCCAATGGAAGCCGATGAAGCAGAGAAAGAATCGCATTGCTTCCCAGGGCTTGAACGGCGGATGGGAATGGTACTGGCTCCAGAATCGGGTGCCGAACTCGGCAGCCTGTTTCGCCGACGCGAACGGCATCGGGAGTTGCAACTACGACGACGCCTCGGCTGAGGCTGGTGTCCGCCCCGTCGCCAAGATCAAAAATCCCATATCCGCACCTGCCTGTCAGGTGCGGAACGATGAAGACGAGCAGGAAGGTTGAGGTAAAAAGCATGGATGGACTGGTTAAAACTCTCGGTACGGTTCTGCTTCTGCTGGCCGCGGCAATTTGGGCGGCGGTTTTGCTGCTGGTGCCTGCTGCGCTGGTGAAGTTCTGCTGGGGGTATCTGTTTGTATGAGGTACTGTGTCTTACTGAGAGCATCCGACAGACGCAGAACAAAAGAGTGCCTGCAGTATACGTTGGATGCTATCAATACAGAGGAAGCAGCTTGCGAGGCGAAGAAGCAAGCTGCAGAACACTATACAGAATTTGAACTGTTTGATGTTCAATCCATAGGAGAAGTGCGCACATGAAAATTGCAGCGATTGCCAAAGTAATTAAAGACCGTGGCTCCTGCCGCCTGTATAGGGTACATGGATCGGACGATCTTGAAACGAAGTTCTACATCGGCACAAATTCTGAAATTTACTCGCTGGAAGGGTTCCCTAAGCCGTGGAGCGAAGCAGAAGTTATGACGATGCTCGGGATCGAGAAAAAGAAATGGGAAGATGTGATATACACCGCATACGACTGCAACAACATTACGGATGTCTGTGGTCTGAACCTCGAAGATGCTGTTCAGAATGAGGTTGAGTGCAAAACCAGCTATATCAACCTGAACATCGGCGGGGCACTTCTTATGGGGCTGACAGACCCGGACGAAAAGACCATTGACTTCATCGCCGCAAGCAGGCTGGTTCCCGTTATGGACGAAATCAAGAAAAGTGACTATACCAATTACTGCTTGCGCCATACGGCGAGTGGTTCCCGGTACTACGTTATCCGGGATGGCATGATCGTGCGAGCAGCACTTCTGCCCGTCAACCTGTCCGGCAATTTGCTGGAAACGCTGCAGAAGATGGTGAACATGGCGCGGGAAACAGCGCGACTGTGCAAGACGGAGGATAAAGAGGCGGAATGATTTTAGCAAAAGAGGCAATCGAGAAAGCCGCCGACTGGTGGGCGGAAAGAATACTCGAAGATCGGCCACACAGCAATGGAGATAACAGCTTCACTTCCGTTACTGCGTGTCTCCTTGCTGACATGGGGCGGCAGAACATAACGCCAAATCAGGCGGACATGTTCAAAAAAGCATTGGCAAAACGCATGGCAGAATACGCAGAAAGTGGGATGTTTAACCACTTTTCCCTCATGTGCGATTATGGTCCGTGCAGGATGCTGGCCGATGCGGCCAATGAAGCGGGAATCAGTACCGCAAACTTCCCGTTTAAGACAACGATGTTTCTTACGGAAAAAGATGGCATTATGGTACGCGATGGCTATGGCGCACCGGCTGTCAAGCTGTGGGGGTAACGACATGGACGAGAAAAAGAGTGCGCCGGCAGAAATCGAAACCGTCACCATCACCATGAGCCGCCCGGTGGCTGAGGCAGTGGCAAAAGCCTGCGAGATGTACCTCCGTCTGCATCTGGGGCAATTTGAAGACCTGATTGACGAGCTTTGCATGGCAAAGTTCTATGCTGCGCTGGAAAATGATTCATTTGACGGCAAAGAGGAACGGGATGAAATCTTCCATATCTCGATTGACCGCCGAAACATCATGCAGGAGGAAGTGGACAAGCTGTACAAGAGATACGTCCTTTCCGCTCCGCTTGATTACTGCATGAGAATCCCGTACCGGGCAGAACAGATCTGGCTTGCGATCCGTCACGCTCTGGCATGGCACGATAACCCGAAGGGCGACTACACGGTTCAGTATGACAAGCCGCTCAACCGTTCGGATCAGCCGCAGCCGATGGTGCAGCTGTACGAGGCACCCACCGAGGGAAAGCCTACCTGTGATGGCAAGTGCGCAAAGTGCGGGAGGTGCTGATATGCAAAAGATGTTCAAGGCTATATTTTGCGATATATGCAGGAGAGTTGCATTTCAGGAACAGCTTGAGGGTGGGTTTCAGGATATGCTGACAACGCAGGACTGGGTGACTGATTGGGAAGTGACCACCGATTTCAACGGATTCCCTTTGAAGTATCCAAGAGTAATTGACCTTTGCCCGCAATGCCGTGCAATGTACGGGAAAAGGCCGCTCGGGGTCGGAGGAAAAATACAGCATCATGTGTGAGGTATTTACATGAGAAAGAACGGCGCAATGTTCATCTGCAACCGCTGCCGCAAGCAGGTATTTGCAGAGCGGTTCGACGACGGAAAGTATGACAGCAAACCGCTGGACGGATGGGCACTTGATTGCGAAAGAATCTGTGGCGTTGGCGATCTGTGCCCGGACTGCTTCAAAGCGTACCGGGAGGCAATGGATGGATTCTGGAATGGTGGAAAACATGGGACCTGAAAAAATTTGCTGTAACTGCCGCTGGCATGAGGAGTATACCTGGGTCTGCTTCAATGGTCTGTCGCTGAACTGCACCGATGTCACCGACGTTGAGGACAGCTGCGAACACTGGGAAAAGCGGACGGATGAAAACGGCATTGAAGACTACGAGGTAAACTGAAATGACAACCAAGAGAATGAAAAAGCTCCTGATGGGTATGGGGCTGTCCCGGAACCAGGCAACCCGGATGATTCAGGAGCAGCGCACCGAAGGATCGAAGGACGTGAGCAACGCTCTTTACTTTCACGTCTTCCAAAAGGACTTCAATCTGATCGTGTCCAGCTGCGGAGGCGAGGTGCTGCCCTATCTCAACAGCTTCGTTTTGAAATGACTACAGTTTGAAGTCGTTTCCAGAGAATAAGCAAGCCCGTCGTAAAATTGCCGCCCTGACGAGGCGGCAAGGGGCTTGTATACCGAGGATAAACTAAGAACCAGCGGAGAACGTAGCTTGAGGTTAGATTGAAAATTAGCTTGTAATCTAACCAAGGTCTAAGCAAGATTTAGTCAAGACCTATGCAAGCCGTTCCCGTGACGGGGGTACAGGGGGAACCCCCTGTATTGTCTCCCCGCGGCAGTAGGGCGTAACGGACAGCAGAGCTTGCCAGAGCGGGGGCGGGGGCAAGCATAAAAGTACACGGGCGGCGGGCGATTTGGCCTTTATTCAGCAAATTGGACGTTTACGGGAAGGAGGACGTAGTGGGTATGGGCGGCGGCTTTTATGTCAGAGAACAGAAATACATCTGCGGCAAAAATTATGCCACTGCGCCCACCATGCAGGCGGAGTTTTTCGAGGTTTCCGAGAAAGAGCATAAGGCCAGCACCCGGCGGAAGAAAGAACTCGCCACAAGTCTGGCGAAGGAAGCCTACAACCTCCGTAAATCTGGCCGTTATCTCGTTCTGCTGGTAAACACGAACTTCCGCCCCGGCGATTACTCTGTTACATACACCTACGACGACGAACACCATCCGGCTCCCAATGATCTTGCCCGGGCTGACCGGGATTTCTCCAATGCAATCAAGAAGCTGTACCGCCTTTGCGATAAACAGGGCATCCAGCGTCCAAAGTGGGTCGTGGTGACGGAGTATTGCACCGTGGACCCGGTGACAGGTGAAGTCTTGGGACGGCACCATCACCATGTCATTATGACGCACCCGGCGGGGCTGACCCGGGAAATGGTGGAACAGGCGTGGAATGGTCGGGGTATGGCTCGATGTGAGCCGCTGCACTTCGACCACAACAGCGTGGAAAGCCTTGCCCGGTATATCGTGAAGAACCGCAGATGCAAACGGCACTGGCGGCAGAGCCACGGCCTGCAGCCGCCCAAAATGCCTAGGCCGAACGACAACAAAATGAGCCGCAGCAAGCTCAAGGACGTTTGCGAAAACTGCCTGGAAGACCGGGCATATTGGGAACGGATGTACCCGGGGTATACCCTGCATCGGTGCGAAGTCATCATCACGGGCAACTCTACCCGTCACCTGATCGTGAGCCTATACCGCAAGGAACCACCGAAGAACAAGAACAGGAGGAACCAGCCTTGAGCGCAAGAATGGAACTGGAAGACCTGCCGCCCCGGTATCGCGCCCAGGCGGAGAAGCAAATAGCCGCCCGATGCGCACGGAAAGCCCCGGCAGGGGCGGTATCGCTGGAAGCTGCCGCCAAGACTGCCGGGGAGATCGGCAAGACCTTCGAGAGCAAGGGCGAGTATGATTTTTACATTGGCACGGTGCTGCCGGGCATCCAGTCCGGCAGAATCATCAAGGCAACGCCGCACGTTGCCTTTCCTTTGCTGCCCGCAAAGGATTTTTGCGCCGTCCACCTCCCGGCGGCAAGGTATACGGCAGATTATGTGCTGGAATATGCCGACGGAACGGTGGAAGTGGTGGAAATTAAGTCAAAATTCACCCGGCGGGCGCAGAGGGACTACATCTACCGCCGCAGGCTGTTTGTTGACCTGATTGCAGAGCCGCGGGGCTATGTGTTCCGGGAAATCATCACCCCGGACACGAAAAACGAGATCAAAGAATGGAAACGTCTGGCTGAACAGGCGGGAAAGGAATCATCATGGGCAAAAGCAGAGAAAGAGTACCGTCATACTACCGGCAGAGCATCCAGAATGCTGTAAATCGGCAGATCAACCTTGGCCGCACCAAAACGGCGGCATCACTGAACCGGGAGGCTATCGGGCAGGTCGTGTCGTACTGCTTTGTGGCAGCAGCACACGACATTCTGGATTTTGATGCAGGAAAGGCGGCTGTGCTGACCGTCAAGATGAACAATGCGGCGGAACGGTACACGCTGGATCGGGACAAACGAGGGGCACGGAAAGCCCGCATTGCGCTGGAAGACCGCACCACGCCGCTGATGGTGGAAACTTTCCTGCTCCCGGCGGGAAAGCTGGGCAAGACGGCCAATGAGCGGGAAATCCTTGCTGAACGCCGGGATGCTGCCGACATGGTGGCCCGGTATTACGTGGAAGCTCTGCACGACATGAGCTATACCGTGGAGCAGATCGCAGCTGTTATGCGCGAGACCCGCTCCAACTTCGAGCAGTTCCTTGGATGGTCTGAGGATGGCGAGATGGTAGCTTACGAGAAGTTGTGCCGCATGGTGGAGGGCATCTACGGCGTGGGGGCTATGGTCGAGCGGGTAAACGGGCAAGACCCCATCTTTGGCACTGAATTTTGATTTTTCGGGAGGCAGAGCATGAAGACACACGAGGCGGAAGCAATTCTGAAATACTGCGCAGACATTCCACGTCGGCTTTCGATCATCCGCCGCCAGTGTGCCGCTCTGGACGACGAAGTGGACACCCTGAAAGGCATCAACATGGACGGTATGCCCGGCGGAGGGCGGCCCGGGGACAGCACCGCGGCGATGGCCTGCAAGATGGACGATCTGGGCATTGGCGACAGGCTGCGCAGTCTGGAACGCCAGCAGGCTCTTTTGAAGTCCGACGAGGCTTTGATCCGGGGACAAATTGACCGCCTGGACAGTGTCCACAATCTGATCTTGACAGAATACTACATCGGCCACAAAAAATGGGCAGAAGTGCAGGTCGATGCGGGATACAGCATCCAGCATTTGAAACGGCTTCGGAACGTGGCTTTGCTGGCCTTTGGCCGAGGCGTGGAACGGCTGCCCGAGTGCCCCGCCTTATTATCACGCGCGTATAACGTGCGCGAGACCCTGCCCAGGGCAGATGCGTGGCTTGAGGGTGATATTCTCCTATAGGGGAGATCGACCGTCGGGGCCTCACGCAAATGCGCTTCCGCAAATTGTGTCCACCCGGCGCAGAAAAACAAACACGACTACCCGGAAATGTGGAAAAGCTGGCAAGAAATTACCCGGCGGGCTGTGCGGCCTGCCGGGTGCTATAGAGAAAGCCCGTCAGGTCATCGACCCGGCGGGCTTTTCGTTACTCTGTGGGGACGGTAAAGGTTATGCCAACCATTTGCGTGGATGGGGTTTCAGTGATGGTGAAGGTACGAACTCCGTGTTCGCCTTCGCTGCTGGACACGGTGACTTCATCGGGAGAAAGACCGTGCATCATGCAATATTTTAGCTTCACGGCAGCTTCCGCCTGCTGTACGTTCTGATCCAGCTGGAATTGCTCCACGGCAGGGGTGCAGCTTTTTACAAAGTCGTGCTTCAGTTGGTCAATAACCGATTGAGCTTCCGGGAGAATGTGGCTCATTGCTTGTCCTCCTTTTCGTTGGGTGCGTTGCGCTTGAGGATGATCTGCGGGGCATCGGGGGCGGCTCCCTGCTCCTTGGCATACCGGGCGATCTCATCCGGCAGCCCGACGGGGAAACCGTTTTCGTCAAGCGGCCCATCGTACCCGGTGAAGTCCACAATATGCACGGCGGGCGGCTCGGGAATCAGTTTGTAGTATCTGCCGTCCTCGTAGTTCTGATCCGTGACCCGGTTCCAGTAGCCAATATCGCCGTGTTCCTCCTGGGCGGCCTCCATTGCGTCCTTGGCCTGTTCTTCGGTCAATCCGTCGAAGGTCAGGCGGGAGCCGTCTGCAAAGGCGGCAACCAGCCGCCACGGGGCGAAAAACTCTGCGTCGTTCGTAGAAATACCTCCTTTTGGGCAGTTAAGTCCATAAATTGTAGGTTTTGTATCAAAAAAGCGGGTTAAATATGCGGAAATGGCATTCTTAGACGCCAATGTGCATTTTTGCACAGTTTATTTCGTGGGAATGTACCCGTGCAAGCAGCGGTTGTGCCCGTATTTCGTGAGGGCGGCAGTGACACGATCTTCCGGGAAGTAAAACACAAGTTCGTTTTCGTTGGGGAGACCTGCCCCGGCGGGATATTCAAACCCGGTGTACCAGTCCGTTTCCGTGTCATATTTGCGCCGCAGATACTTGTAAACGTCCCGCTGTGCTTTGTCGAACACCTCCACGAAGGAGAAGGACGCACACGGCGGCAGTTCGTTTGCCAGCATGGGCACGTTTTCGGCGATCCACTCCACGATTTTGGCTTTGGCTGCGCTGCGGCGGGGCTTGTCCTCCCGGCGGATGGCATCAAGGAGAATGAGCAGGTTCGGTTTTGAGAGGTCGGAAAGCACCTCGGCCAGGGGGTAAGGATTTTCGTGCAGCAGGGGCGACGTGCGCAGTTCATCGGCGAGATCGAGATCATAGCAGGTAACAGCCCGCTGGCGGTCGTCTACCCGCTCGCTGGTGTAGTACAGCATATTTTCGATGTGCTTTTGCGCAGCCTCGGAAAGCTGCTCCACAAGGGCAATGCTGTCCTCAAAGCTGATCTGCGCTTCGTTCCGTTCGCCGCTGCTCCTGCCTGTCTTATAGTCCAGAGGGATGATCCCAAGCTCCATAGCAAGGCGATAGATATGCTTGCAGGGCTTTTTCCGTTTCACAAAATCGTTGCAGGTGCAGGCGGCAAGGCTGGTCTGATAGGGCAGCTTGCCGGAGCCGTAGAAAACCCCGGTTTCGTGTTCCCGGTCAATGCTGGTGGGGCTGGTCTTGCTCTGTTGGGCACTGTTCAGCCGCTTTTCTTCGTCGGGTCCGGCGTTCTGTTCAGGCCAAGAGCCAAATGCAGGAATCGTATACATGAGAATACCTCCTTGTCGGTTTTTGTTACTGGATTTCGTTACAACCATGATAGGGCAAAACGCAAAGAAAAGCAATAAAACGCAAGAAAGATTTCGTGTGGAATCCCACAAAATCCCCGGCGGGTGGCCGGGGCGCAGAAATCAGGCAAAGCGGATGGTGTTTCGTGCCATGCGGCCGCGCAGGGCGGAAAGCGTCAGACTGCCGCAGGCGTTATCCCATCCACCCCCGGCGGCGGGAATGTAGGGATACAGGGTGCGCGGGTCGTTGGAATCCGGGTCAACGAGATGGTGGACGCGCCCGGTTTCATCGTCCGTGTAAACGTCCCATCCTGCAATGCTGTGGCGGGTATAGGTTTTCATGCTCGAATCCTTCCTTTCGTGTTTCGTGCTGGGCGGCGGCTCAGGCTTCGGTGAAGTGGGAAACGGTGCGCCGGGAGAGGGCGAAGGCAATAGCGGGCACATCGTCGTCCGTTTCGCTGCGGGCTTTGATGGCCTCGGCGATGCGGGCCAGATCGTCCACCGTGATGCCGCCCGGCTTGCGGCTGCTCTCGGCTGCATCGTTCAAGATGCGGTCGTATTCTTCGCAATCGCACCGGGTGCAGTAGTCGTTGGCGATGCAGGCGTAACGTGCGCCCTCAGCGTCCAGAATGCGGGTCTCTTTCAGTTTCATTTCGTGACAGCTCCTTTTCGTGAGGTTGGATTTCGTGATACTCCCGGCGGGCTGCCGGGGTAGTGGGGCGGGGCTGCTTTACGGTGCTTGCCCTGCCAGAGTGTCCGATTTCGTGTTATGCGTTGCCGTCGAGAACGTCCATCACCTGATGTGCGGCATACTTTCCGTTTGCGGTGAGCTGCCGCTGCCATGCGCTGTTGCGGGGAGACCAGCGGAAACCGTTCCGTTTCAGCAGTTCCCGGGTCTCGTCATCGGGCTTGCCGTCAAAGATCAGCTGAACCCGCATAGCCTCGGTGTCTTCTCGGTAGGTGTAGCCGCTGCGCTCTTCTTCCACCGGGGCGGCAGCTTTGGCGGCTTCCAATTTCGTGATCCGCTCCTTTACCCGCTTGATGTTGGCGTTGCTGTTGCTGAGGGCGTAGGTCGGGAAGGGCTTGCCGTGGAACTGCAGCGGGGACCCGTCGCCGTTCCGCCCGCCTGCGGGGTAGACCTTCGGTTTCGTGATCCATGCCATAGTGTCGGCGGGGATACCCTCGAAACCGTCCAGCGTTTTGTTTTTGCGGTAATAGGCATTGGCAGAAATCATCATTTCGTGCCCGGCTTCCAGCCCGGCCAGCTTCTCCCGCAGATAGTCCAGCACCTCGGGGTCGTTGCTCTTGACGGTGAGGGTGTGGGCGGTCTTGAGCAGATCAAGATAGTGTTCCGCCTTGCGGAAGGTTTCGTGATTGGCTTCCCATGCTTTGACCTGCTTCTCCTTCTTCCGGGTCGGGAAGTTGCCAGCCCCGCAGATCATCACCGACGGGCAGCGGGTGCCGATCTCGTTGTCTCGGTTGATGGCCTCGGCCAGCGTCCTGGCGTAGCGGTCAAACAAATACTCGGCGTGTTCCTTCTGGGCCTCGGTGCTGCACAGGGCTTTGACCTTTTCCAGAATGGCGGCAGCCTCGGCAACGTCGGCGTTGTAGCCAGCGGTTGCGCTGCCCTTCTCGTAGTCGTCGAAGGACCGCATTTCGTGAGAGAGGCGGGCGGCAGATTCGTTGATGGTGTAAGTACGCATTTCGTGTATCTCCTTTTCGTGTTGGATTTCGTGATACTCCCGGCGGGCTGCCGGGGCGGTGGAATCGGGTCGCTTTGCGGTGCGGCCCGTCAAGGTGTCCGTTTAATCCATCTGGCAATAGTCCATGGCCTGATAGCCCATCCCGGCAAGTGCCCGGGTCATTGCTTCGGCGTTTCGTGTGCGGGCGTTGCCCTGCGCTCTGGTGTCCGGCCCGAAGACCCACCGACGGTCCCCGAACAGGTCCCAAGAAAAGCAGCTCGTGCCCGCTTCCTTGGCGGCCTGCTCCACCTTTGCCGCCTGCCAGCGGGGAAGACTGAGGGCGACGGAATCAAAGTTGCAGGTGCCGCCGTCTTCCGGGTTTTCGCGTTCGGCGTTGCGTCCGGCTTCCAGCGCGGCCCGCAGGTCATCCCGCAGCTTGGCGTATTTGCCGGAAAGCGGTTTCGTGGCGGGCTTCTCGGTGAGGCGGCGGAACAGTTCCCCATACAGGCGGCGGGCGGTGTCCAGGTCTTCCACCTCGTCGCTCTCGATCTCGTTCCCTTCGGCATCCAGTGCGGCGACGGTGAAGCGGCCCGGGGTGATCTCGGCCACGTCCACGACGATCTGCCGCCCGTTGTAGTCGCTGCCCTCGTAGTGGAGCCATGCGGTGCGCTGGTGGGTCTGTTGATATGCTGTCATGGTGTGCATCTCCTTTTCGTTTCGTGGTATGCTCCCCGGCGGGCTGCCGGGGCGATGGGGCGGGGCTGCTTTGGGCGGTGCAACCCTGCTAGAGTGTCCGGGGAAGGTCAGGCGGTGTACAGGTAGCCGCGGCGGGCACAGATGACGGTAAGCCGGGCCGCGTCGATCTGCGGTTGAAGTTCCGCGGCCTTGCAGGGGCTGAGCCGAATTTCGGTGCGCAGGGTCTGGATCTTCCACAGTGCGGGGAGTTCCACGTTGATCTGCTCGAAGATGTTGTTAAACTTTTTCATGGTATTTACTCCTTTTCATGTTTCGTGATATGCTCCCCGGCGGGCTGCCGGGGCAGTGGGGCGGGGCCGCTTTGGGCGGTGCGGCCCTGCTGGGGTGTCCGGGGTTGTGTTCACGCATTTTGTGCAGCGGCGACCATTGCGGCGCAGTTCTTCAGGCGTTCGCTGGGGGCTTTCTCCATCTTTGCAACGGATTCGAGAAGTTCAAACGCTGCTGCTTTTGCGGCGGTCCGGCTGTTTTTGCCGGGGCCAATGCTGACACCGTAGGCGGGGTGAACGGCGTACCAGATCGTGGCCTTGCCAAGGTGGAGTGCGTAATAGTTGAAAACGCCGTCGGTGTAGCCGTCCCGCTTCTCCGCGTGGTTGGTGGGATTCTGCGGAGTGGTGCAGATAGCGTAAAAGCTGCACTTCTTCCAGCCGCCCGGCTTCTTGTCCGTCACGCTGGCGGGGATGATGACCGGGGCGGGCTTGCTGGAGGGCTGTTCTGCTGCTGCTTTTGCGGCGGCTTTGCGTTCGGCGGCCAGCTTCTTGTTATAGGCGATGATCTCAGCGGTGGAGCTGAACCGGCCAGCGGGGGCGGGCTTGCTGTCCTGCACCTGCAGGCAGCTGAACAGGTGGGATTTTGTCGGGTAGTAATGCGGATCGGGGGCAGCTTCCTTGCCTTCGGCCTCTGCCGCTTCCCGCTGGGCCTTGCTGGGCTTCGTGGTGTACTTCCACAAGTAGCATTCAATCAATGCCTTCTCGTGGAGCTTGACGCTCTTGCCTTCCTTCTTCCAGTAGTCGAAGGTGTGCAGCTCGCTGGCTGCCAACATGATCTCCGCGTCGTGGGTGGTGCCGGGGTGCTGGGTGCCGTCGTCCTCAGTCACGGTGATCTGAGCGGCCAGGGCTTCGATCTGGGCGGCGGTGTGGTGTGCGGTGGCGATGGCGTGCAGGGTGGCGGGGGCCAGCTTCTCGGCCTCGCTGAGGATGATCTGATTATTGCTCATGCCTTTCATGGTACTTGCTCCTTTTCGTGTTGTGGTTGGCGTTCGGGATGATCTCCCGGCGGCTGCCGGGGTAGTGGGGCGGGGTCGCTTTACGGTGCGGCCCTGCTAAGGTGTCCGGCGGGGGTCAATCGTCGATGGAGCAGCAGCCGAAAAAGGCATCTTCTACGGTGTCGTCGCTGAAATCGTCCGGGGTGCCGTTGGCGTTCACAACCAGCTGGACCCGGTCGAAGATGCGCAGATCGGTTTCGGCATCCACCAGAAAAAACCAGTCGTCGCCGTCCTTCAGGTCGCTGCACCAGACTTGCACCCGGTCGCCGTAGGCGTACAGCCCGCGCACCTCAGCCGGGGCGATGTACCGCCCCAGAGGGCCGACGGTGTAGGGGCAGGCGGCTGTAGCGGTGGGGGCCAGCAGCCCGGCGGCAAGTGCCAGAGCAGCGGCGGCGGTTGCGATCTTCTTTGAAATTCTCATGGTTCAAATCTCCTTTTGCTTTTCAGGTTTGCCCCGGCGGGCTGCCGGGGTAGTGGGGCGGGGCCGCTTTGGTGGAGCGGTGCGGCCCTGCTGGGGTATCCGCTTGACTATCACCCCCGATCTGTGGTAAACTGACTTACAAGATGGACGTTCGGAAATTCATCTTGCAAGCCTGTCACCTGCTCAGCGGGTGGCGGGCTTCTTTTTTTGCCATTCGGCAAGAAGCGCGGCCCAGATTTTCCGCTTGTCGGATTCGGGGAGCTTGAAAAAATTTGCGCTCATGTGTCGGTTCTCCTTTCGGCTTACTCGCAACCGCTCCGGCTTGTCGTCCGGCTCGCTTGCTGTGGCCTAATCTTAGCATGACGGAATGCCGCTGTCAAGCATGACGGAATGCTTTCTATGTTTTGCACAAAAACATGACGGAATGCTTGTTGATTTTTGCATGGCGGAATGCCGCTGAATTTGCTATAATATAATAAACGCAGGCGCGAAAAGAGGTGATATAATGCCAATCTCGGAGAAAAAGAAAATCACAAATAGCCGATATATTGCAAAATGCGATTCAATCCAGATTCGACCCTCGAAAGATCGGGGCGGAGAAATCCGGGCAGCAGCGGCGGCGGCTGGACAGAGTGTGCAGGCCTATATCTTGCAGGCTTGCGCCGAAAGAATGGCCCGTGATGGATTCACCCCGGCGGAATCCGGGGAAGAAGGGGGCTAAGGGGGGATAATAGGGCGGCATAGAACCTAGTTCACCGTTACCGATGGGGCGATATGCCGTTAAGTGAAGAATCTGACCCCTTCGCCCGGCGGCATTTTGCCGGATCATCCGGCGGCGAAACTGTGCCGCCCTGGAACGGTGCCAGCGGGCCCCGTGCCGGGTGCCCCGTGCGGGTGGATCAGGTGCAGCCGGAACCAGTGCCAGACGGCCCCGGCCCCGATCAGCACCGGGAAGGATCCGCCCCGCCTCAATCAGCAGAAACGAAAAAGCCAGAGCGAACGGCCTGCGCCGCCCGCCCTGGCTTTTCTTCTGCCCAC
>ERZ779895.1100-NODE-1100-length-31599-cov-6.151693_pt1 | contig 31599 bp, 31 predicted proteins | sample MGYA00511093_ERZ779895 | MGnify/ENA primary metagenome ERZ779895 (study PRJEB29588, sample SAMEA2142970) | human gut metagenome | biome: human gut; feature: human-associated habitat; material: faeces | place: Denmark | collected 2008/2010 ... | reverse complement strand
GGCAGAAGCGATTCTGCGGGAGAGCCGATTCGTGTTTTGGGGAGTGAAGCCCCAGATGTTTGCCGGTGTGACGGCAAAGCTGGCAGAGGACATTGCGGCGTCTGACGCTGTTTTTGCCTCCATGCTGGCGGGCGTCAGTCTGGACCGCTTGGCGGAGATGCTGGGCGGAGAGAAGAAGATCATCCGCATCATGCCCAACACACCCAGCGCCGTGGGACAGGGGCTGATGCTGGTGTCGGCAAATGACCGTGTAACGGCGGAGGAACTGGCGGCCTTCAAAGCTCTGATGGCAGAATCCGGCCTGCTGGATGACCTGCCGGAGCATCTGATCGACGCGGCCAGCGCCGTGTCCGGCTGCGGCCCCGCCTATGCCTACATGTTTGTGGAGGCATTGGCAGACGGGGCGGTGAAGTGCGGTGTGCCCCGTGCCAAGGCTATGCGGTACGCCGCCCAGATGCTTCTGGGCAGCGCGTCCCTGCTGCTGGAAACGGGAGAGCACCCCGGCGCGTTGAAGGACGCCGTGTGCAGTCCCGGCGGCAGTACCATCGCCGGTGTGGCGGCGCTGGAGGATCGGGGATTCCGGGGGGCGGCGATCGCCGCTGTGGAAGCGGCCTATCGCCGGACAAAGGAATTAGGATAAAAAAATTTCCGGGTGCACTGCACCCGGAAATTTTTTGATCTTGATTGAATCAGCCGTTCCAGGAACCCAAAAGCTGCAGGCCCATAGCGATGATCCACATATACGCGCAGGTCTTGGGAATCATCAGCAGACCCACCTTGGGCTCCGTTTTGCTGAACAGCGTAACGGGCAGATAGCAGCCGAAGGAGATCAGGATGGCCGCTACCATTTTCGTCATGTGATACCCGCCGGCGTTCCCGGAAATGGCGTACAGGATCATGACGCCGATGCCGGTGACGGCGAAAACGCCGTTCCGGAGGATGGACAGCTTCAGATTGCCCTCGTCCGTGCACCAGTTGTTCTGGGGCAGCAGGCACACGGCGATCCGGATGATGGCGGAGGCCCAGATCATCACCTCCACCGCCGCAGGAGCGGCGAAGCCCGGGAAGGTGAGTTTCCAGATGAACAGCAAGATCACATAAAACGCCGCCATCGTGATGGAGGAGATTTGCAGGCCGGTGCCCATCAGATGCTTGATCTTGGGGGTGCTTCCACGGAACGCCCGGAAGATCCGGGGAACGAGGTGGAAGGCATCGCCGCCGCAGAGGGTCAGGGTCAGGATGCCGTAGAGAACAAACAGGGGGCGGCCCTGCGCCATGGCGAAAAATACGATGCCTGCTACGAGGTCGAACAACAGATATACCGCATCAAATACGGCCTCCATAATATCGGGCATTTGGGGCTGATAGGTTTTGTGATCCATGTTTTTATCCTTTCTGTTTGATGCATGCTTCTGCATTGCTGCATACCTGTTGGAATACGCGCTTACAAACGGCGATGTCCTCCGGCGTCAGGCCCCGGAGCATCTGCTCCGTGAACTGCCGCTGGGCCAGAAGTCCGTCCCGGACGAGCTCATTTGCCGGTTCCAGCAGATCAAGCTCAATGTGCTTTTTGTTTACCGGGTCTGTCTTTTTTGCGATAAACCCCCTGTCCTCAAGAGTTTTCAGTGAGGTGGACACGTGGGACTTGGTGGATTTCCGGACCCTGACGATATCTGCCGCCGTGCGATACTGGGGATTGTTGTGCAAAAACATCAGAATATCATATTCCAGATGCTTGAGCTGATATTTCTCGCATACGGACGACATCAGAATCTCATAATACCGCGTGATGGTTTTATGCTGATCCCAAAAGTGCATAGGTTCTCCTTTCACTAACGTTCTATTTAGAACGATTATACGGAGGAGGACCCTGATTGTCAAGAAAAAAATTTGGCAAAAACAGTGCACCGCAGACTGACCGCATGGGCGGGTGGCAGCCTATTCCTCCCGGCCAGCCGCCATGTTGATTCTGCCGACAGGCTGCGGTCAAAACGAAAACCCCCGGCAGGCATCGTAAATACGATCGCCTGTCGGGGGTTCTGCGGGGTCAGCCGTTTCTCTCAGAGGAGAGGAGCGGCTGACCGCCGCGGATTTTTTTCGGTGGATAATCCGCTGGGATCAATAGCACTTGCGGTAGATGGCCTCTTCACTCTCCAGATCGAAGGGATAGTAAGCGTTGGTCATCAGGCGCTGCTGGTTGGTCTCCACGGACTGGGGGAAGATCTTGAAGTCAGCCTCGGTGAAGCCGCAGTCACGCAGGGGACGCAGAGGCAGGATGCGCTGCAGCAGAGCGTTCATCTCGGGGATGGCGTCCTTGACCTCGCAGCCCAGGATGCGGGCCACCAGCTCCTTGAACTTCATGATCTCGCCGTCGGGCTTGTTGGCGTCATAGTAGTCCATGATGGCGCCGAAGAGCATGTAGTTGGACTCGCCGTGAGGCACATGATAGGTGCCGCCCAGGGGGAAGCTCATGCCGTGGACAGGGCCGCAGCCAGCCTTCAGGAAGGCAATGCCGGCGTAGAAGGAGGCAGTGACGAACTCATCCAGATACTCAAAGCGGGCGTCCTGACCCTTCTCGTCGATGAGCTTGAAGCCCTTGAGGATCATGTCCATGGCCTTCTCGCTGAACAGCTCGGAGGTCATGGTCTTGCGGTGGGGGCTCAGGAAGGACTCGGTGGCGTGGACCAGCGCGTCGATGGCGGAGCAGGCGAAGGGCTTGTAGGGCAGGGTCTTGAGCAGGTCGGGGATCAGGCACACCTTGTTGGGGATGATGTCATCGGACACCAGGCCCAGCTTGGTTTCGCCGCCGGTGAGCACGCCGTCCTTCTCGTCCTTGACGATGGCCACGGAGATGTTGGTGCACTCAGAGCCGGTGCCGCAGGTGGTGGGGATGGCGATGACGTCCTTCTCGTGGACCACGGGGAAGCGCTTGAAGTACAGGTTGTGGACGGTGTCGGGACGCTTGCAGCCCAGCAGCTTGCACAGGTCCATGATGGCGCCGCCGCCCACGGCGATGACGCGGTCATAGCTGTCATAGGGGATGGCGTCGTACATGGTCTGGATCATGGCCTCGGAAGGCTCACCGGCGCCGAACTTCTCCTGGAACACGAAGTTGCACTTCAGGCCCAGTTCCTTCATGAAGGGGGTGTAGATAAACTCGTTGGTCAGCACCACATCCCGCTCACCCAGCTTGAATTCCTCTGCCATCTGGGCGAAGGTCTGGAACTTATACACGGTGGGAGCAAAGACAATCTCTCTCTTGTCAGCCATCAGAGAAGCGGAAAATGCATCCATGATTGAAATCTCCTTTTAATTGATTTAAGTGATACAGGCGGGAGCTCCGGGGAGACCCCGCCGGATATCCGAATTACTTGCGGCTGATCGCCTTTTTGACGGCAGCCACGATATTGGCGGCACGGAGGCCGTACTCATCCATCAGGAAGTCCTGAGGACCGACCTGACCGAACAGATCCTGCACGCCCACAAACTCCTGAACGGTGGGGCAGTTCTTAGCCAGGCAGTTGGAAACCACGCTGCCCAGACCGCAGGTGACGTTGTGGTTCTCGGCGGTGACAATAGCACCGGTCTCCTTGGCGGCCTTGATGACCAGCTCCTCGTCCAGAGGCTTCCAGGTGAACATATCGATCACGCGGACGGAAATGCCTTCCGCCTGGAGGGCCTCATAAGCCTTCAAGGACTCGTCCACCATGATGCCGGAGGTGATGATGGTGGCCACGTCCTTGTCGCTCTCGTGGAGCACAACGCCCTTGCCGATGGGGAACTCGGAACCGTCCTCATAGACCTTGACGATGCCCTTGCGGACAAAGCGGGTATAGGTCACGCCGGAGGTGATGCCGGGCAGCTGACGGGTGATGCACTCCAGCTGGGCATAGTCGGCGGGATCCAGCACCACGGTCTCGGGGATGCTCAGGTACATGGCGGCATCCTCCAGAGGCATATGGGTGCCGCCGTTGAAGGCAGCGGTCACACCGGCGTCGGAGCCCAGCACGTGGACGGGCAGACCGGCATAAGCGGCGGACATATAGATCTGGTCATAGCAGCGGCGGGAGGAGAAGGTACCGAAGGAATGGAAGAACACCTTTTTGCCGGCGGCAGCGAGACCCGCAGCCACGCCGGCGCCGTTGGCCTCGGCAATACCGGCCTCAAAAGCGCGGTCAGGATAGTTCTTCCTCAGCATCTTGGTGTTGATGCAGCCCATCAGATCGCAGTCCACATAGACGATGGACTTGTCCTCGGCCATCATTTCGTTCAGAGTCAGGGCCAGCGCGTCGCGGCAGGCGCGGGAGTCCTTTTCATGCTTACCAATTACTTTCACACTCATTACTCGCACCCTCCTTTAAGCGTTCTTGACAGCTTCCAAGGCCTTCTCGGAAGCGGCAATGGCCTCGGCCCACTGCTCCTCGTTGGGCTGAGAGGAGTGGTCATGCTTGGGCTCGGCAAAGGTAGCGCCCTTGCCCTTGCAGGTATCCAGCACGATGCAGCTGGGAACGCCCTTCTTGGCGTATGCGTTCTGAATGGCGTCATAGATCGCCTGAACGTCATGGCCGTCGATCTCCTGCGTGTACAGGCCGAAGGACTCCGCCTTCTTGGCCAGATCGCCGTGAGCCAGAATGTCATCGGTGGGGCCGTCCAGCTGATAGCCGTTTTTATCGATGAAATAGATCAGGTTGTCCAGCTTGTGGGCATAGGCGAACTGGAAGGACTCCCAGACTTGGCCCTCGTCCGCCTCACCGTCGCCGATGACGCAGAAGACGTGGTTGGTGCGGCCGTCGATCTTGTTGCCCAGAGCGGCGCCGGCAGCGGTGGAAGCGCCCTGGCCCAGAGAGCCGGTGGTCAGATCCACGCCGGGAGTCAGCTTGCGGTCAGTGTGGCTGGGGAACTTGGTGTGGGGCTGGTTCAGGGTGTAGGCCTCCTCCATGGGATAGAAGCCCATGAGACCGAAGGTGGCATAAGCCACGGGTCCGGCGTGGCCCTTACTGAGCACCAGCCAGTCGCGATCTTCCCAGCGGGGGTTCTTGGGATCGAACTTCATGACCTCGCCGTACAAAACGGCCATCAGGTCTGCTAGATCCATGGAACCGCCCACGTGACCGAAGCCCCGGGAGTGGATGACCTTCAGGGTCTCCAGCCGGATCTCAGCCGCCAGAACGTTGCACTTTTTTACATCCATGTAACACGCATCCTTTCTGCTTGCTTTGATGAAAAAATGAAGTAAAACAAGGAAATAACGGTATGTGTACGCTTCCAATTTTGAATAAGATAACACATTCCGGAAAATAATCACAAGTAATCGTTTTCCGGGACACCCGACAAAGATCGCGCCGTACACAGAACTTATGAGACAGCGCGATCAGCCATTGAAAGGAACATACCTTCCTGACTCGTATTCTAACCCAAAACATGGCGTTTCGTCAACAGATGTTTGCTTTTTAACAATGAAAAACACCTATTAAAAATGTATGTTCGGACGGGAATTGGGGCATAAATTCGGCTAAACAGGGCACAATCTTATAGAAGAACAAAAACCATCGGCTTTTTCCACAAAAAGCCGATGGTTTTTTCTACATGTGTGAAATTAGGGATATCAGGGCAGCTTCAGATCGCCGTCCTTCACCCAGCCGGCCTTGCGGCAGAGCTGGTTGATAAGGGGGCACAGAATGGCGGGGAGGATGAAGGAGATCAGGATCAGGCCCGCCCAGTCAAAAGCGGTGGGGTTCATGGCGATGGCACCATTGGCCAGAGCCTTTTCACTGGGAGCCACCCAACCGGTCCACACGCCCAGCTGGCCGCACAGGCCGCAGGTGCCCATACCGGAGTTGATGGCCGCGCCGTTCATTTGCAGACGGAACAGGCAGGTGGCAATGGGGCCGGTGATGGCGGAGGTGACAGTGGGGGCGATCCAGACACGGGGGTTTTTCACGATGTTGGGCATTTGCAGCATGGAGGTGCCGAGGCCCTGACTCACCAGACCACCCCAGCCGTTCTCCCGAAAGCTCATAACGGCGAAGCCTACCATCTGGGCGCAGCAGCCGGCCACAGCCGCACCGCCTGCCAGACCGGTGAGGCCCAGTACGGAGCAGATGGCGGCGGAGGAGATGGGCAGAGTCAAGGCCACGCCTACCAGCACGGACACCAGAATACCCATCAGGAAGGGCTGAAGCTCCGTGGCTTTCATAATGACCATGCCGAAGGCGCTGGCGGCGGTACCGATGGGCGGGGCGATAACATAGGCCGTGCCTACGCCGATGAGGGTGGTGACGATGGGAGTCACCAGAATGTCGATCTTCGTTTCTTTGCTGACGGCCTTGCCGCACTCCGCAGCGATGATCGCCACAAACAGCACGGCCAAGGGGCCGCCCGCGCCGCCCAGCAGGTTGCAGGCGTAACCCACAGCCGCCAGAGAGAACAGCACCAGCGGGGGCGCCTGCAAGGCGTAGCCGATGGCAATGGCCATGGCGGGACCGCTCATAAAGGAGGTCAGGCCGCCGATGGTGTAGGGAACCTTTTCCCCGATCTGGGCGGTGAGGAAACCGATGTGGAACTGCGTGCCCAGCGTGTTGAGGATGGTGCCGATCAGCAGGGAGCAGAACAGGCCCTGTGCCATAGCGCCCAGGGCATCAATGCCATAGCGCTTGGCGGAAAAAACGATGTTTTTGCGCTTCAGGAATGCGTTTACCTTTTCCATGAGAATACTCCGTATCGATCAAAAATAGTGTGTCAGACTGGTGTCTTGACACCTGTCCAACACACTATACACGGAATCGGTATGCTTGTCAACAGAAAGTTTTATCCCTCCAGCAGGAAGCCTGCCTGCCGCAGGGCGTCCAGTACCCGCCGGTAAGCGTCCTCGCTGGGGCAGAGCAGCGTGTGAAGGTGGATGCCGCCGGTGAGAACGGAGAGAGGCTGGGCGGTGTGGCTCCGGGCGATGAACTGGGCCACATCGTATCGGCTGGAAAGCTGCAAGGGGCCGGTGAGCTGGCCGTAAAGAGGGTGTTCCACGATAACGTCCACCACGGTGCAGCCATTGTCCACCATAGTGTTCAGCTCTGCCTCCATGCCTGCCTCGTCATGGCGGACAGCTACCCGGCGGGTGAGACCGGCTGCGGCGGCATTTTGCAGGCAGTACCCCCGGGGGGTGGCTAAAATGTCCGCGCCTCCGGCCCGCAGCAAGGCAATGTCTCCTACGATGATCTGGCGGCTGACAGACAGCTGGCCTGCCAGCGTCGAGGCACTGACCGGTTGAGCAGACTGCCGCAGCAGCTTCAAAATCGTTTCTCTGCGTTCCTCCGCGTGCATACGATACCCCTTTCAAACTTGTCTTGACAGCAGTATACCACGGGGAAGCGGCTTTGAAAAGAGGCGGAGAGAAAAAACCGCACGTCCAACCGGACGTGCGGTTTCTGCTGCGAAAATGGAAAACAGCAAAGGCTTCATGCCAGATGAAAAGGAACCATGCGGACTTTGCTTCCTCGCATCCCCCGTCCCACTCGCGTCAGAATCCGGCGAAGCGAATCTGACGCGAAAGAGGAGGAGCAAGGAAGAAAACGAGGGTTTCGCCGTCAGGTGGAAACGGAGTGTACGGACTTTGCTCCGACGTTTAGCCTCCCAGATACGCCTTCTTGATGGCGGGAGAGGCCAGCAGCTCCGCGCCGGTGCCGGTGGTGACGATCTTTCCGGTTTCCAGCACATAGCCCCGGTCAGCCACGGACAGGGCCGCCTGTGCATTCTGCTCCACCAGCAGGATCGTGGTGCCGGCCTTGTGGAGATTTTTGATGATGTCAAAGATCTGCTCCACCAGAATGGGGGCCAGGCCCATGGAGGGCTCATCCAGCATCAGCAGCTTGGGGTTGGACATCAGTGCCCGGCCCATGGCCAGCATCTGCTGCTCACCGCCGGAGAGGGTACCGGCCACCTGCTTGCGGCGTTCTTTCAGGCGGGGGAACTGTTCAAAGACTCGCTCCATATCGGCGTCGATGTTGCCGCCCCGGCGGGAGAAAGCACCCATGTCCAGATTTTCCTGCACGGACATCTGGAGGAAGATCCGCCGTCCCTCGGGGACCAGCGCCAGTCCCTTGGAAACGACCTTGTGGCTGGGCACATGGTTCAAAGGCTCGCCCATGAACTCGATATGGCCGGTCTTACTGTGGAGCAGGCCGGAAATGGTGTTCAGAGTGGTGGACTTGCCGGCGCCGTTGGCACCGATCAGGGTCACGATCTCGCCCTCATTGACCTCAAAGGAGATGCCCTTGATGGCGTGGATGCTGCCGTAATAGACGTTGATATCGTCAACCTTTAAAATGGTGCTCATGCTCACGCCTCCTTCTGTTTGCCCAAGTAGGCCTCGATGACCACCGGGTTGGACTGGATCTCTTCGGGGCTGCCCTTGGCGATGACACGGCCGAAGTTCAGCACGCAGATGCCCTCGCAGATGTTCATGACCAGATTCATGTCATGCTCAATGAGCATAATGGCGATCTGGAACGTATCCCGGATCTTACGGATGTTCTCCATCAGCTCCGCCGTTTCGGAGGGGTTCATACCGGCGGCAGGTTCGTCCAGCAGCAGCAAGGAGGGGTTGGTTGCCAGCGCCCGGACAATTTCCAGACGGCGCTGGGCGCCGTAGGGCAGGGAACCTGCCTTTACGTTTGCCAGATCCTCCATGTGAAACAGGCTCAGCAGCTCCAGCGCCCGCTCGTGGGCCACCTTTTCCTCCTTCCAGAAGCTGGGGAGGCGGAAGATGCCGCTGACCATGTTGTATTTCATCTGAGCGTCCATCGCCACGGTGACATTTTCCTCCACCGTCAGGTCATTGAACAGGCGGATGTTCTGGAAGGTACGGGCGATACCAGCCCGGTTCACCTGAGCGGTGGTCATGTTGTGGGTGTCCTGCCCGTCCAGAAGGATGGTGCCGTGGGTAGGCTGATACACCTTGGTCAGCAGGTTGAACACCGTGGTCTTGCCTGCGCCGTTGGGACCGATGAGACCGGCGATCTCCGTCCGGCCGATCATGAGGTTGAAATCGTCCACGGCCTTCAGGCCGCCGAAGGTGACGCCCAGATTGATGCAATTGAGGATGGGACGCTTGCCGATGTCACGCTCCGGGATCACAGCGCCGGAGGGGACGGGAACCAGTTTTCCGAACATATCAGGCAGCCTCCTTTTCTTCCTTTTTGCCAGGCTTGAGCCGGGCGAAGAAGCTTTGCAGCGTGGGGTTGTGGGTCGCCAGCATCACCAGGATCAACACGATGGCGTACACCAGCATCCGGTAGTCGGCGAATTCCCGGAGGGCCTCCGGCAGGATGGTCAGCGCCGCGGCAGCTACCAGGCTGCCCCAGATGTTGCCAAGACCGCCCAGCACCACGAACACCAGCACCAGGATAGAGGTGTTGAAGTTGAATTTAGCGGCCTGGAGAGAGGAATAGTTCAAGCCGTACAGCGCACCGGCGGCACCGGCCAGAGCGGCGGAGGTGACAAAAGCCATGAGCTTGTACTTGGTGGTGTTGATGCCGATGCTGGAGGTGGCGATGCGGTTGTCCCGCAGCGCCATGATGGCCCGCCCGGCCCGGCTGTGCTTCAGATTCAGCACGATGAATAGCGTCACCATCACCAGAATGAAACCGGCAGTGAAGCTGGCGATGGTCTTGACGCTGGCGGTACCCTGCGCACCTTTGATGATGGCGATGCCGGTGTCGCTGAGGCCCAGATCCTCCACGGTCTTGTTGCCGGTGAGGTTAAAGAGGATATGGAGACCATTTTCGTCATGGCCCACGATGAGGCAGGTCACAAGCTCCTTGATGATCTCGCCGAAGGCCAGAGTTACGATGGCCAGATAGTCGCCCTGGAGCCGCAGCACGGGAGCACCCACGATGAAGCCGGCGATGGTGGCGAACAGCGCGCCCACGATCATGGCGATGGTCAGCCGCAGACCGGCGGAGGGGACCACATCCAGCAGGCTTTGAGAAGCGATGACGCCCGCGAAGGCACCTACGCTCATAAAGCCCGCATGCCCCAGACTCAGTTCACCAAGGATGCCCACCGTCAGGTTCAGGGACACAGCCATAGACATATAGCAGCAGATGGGGACCAGCAGGCCGGTCATGGAACGGTTCAGAACACCGGCCTTGCTGAGAGCGGTCATCACAAGGAAAAAGATGACCATGCCCAGATAGGTGGAGAAATTCACCACATTGGTTTTACTGATCTTTCGTTGTTTCATCCTGCTCACCTTACACTTTCTCGGGCACGATCTTGCCCAGCAGACCGGCCGGCTTCACCAGCAGGACCACGATCAGAACGGCGAAAACGATGGAGTTTGCCAACTGGGTGGAAATATAGGCCTTGGCCAAGGCTTCGATGATGCCCAGCAGCAGACCGCCCAGGAATGCACCGGGGATAGAGCCGATGCCGCCGAACACGGCGGCGGTGAACGCCTTGATGCCGGGCATGGAGCCGGTGGTGGGCATCAGAGAGGTGTTGAAGGAGCACAGCAGCACACCGGCAATGGCTGCCAGAGCGGAGCCGATGGCAAAGGTGGCAGAAATGGTAGAGTTGACATTGATGCCCATGAGCTGGGCCGCGCCCTTATCCTCAGAGCAGGCCCGCATGGCCTTGCCCATCTTGGACTTGCTGACGAAGGTGGTCAGCGCCAGCATGATGACAACGCAGGCGGCGATGGTCAGCAGAGAAATGTAGGAAATGGTGAGCTGGCCGTTGAAAAGCTGCACAGCGCCTGCGACAACGGGAGGATAGGTCTTGGCGGCGGCCTTCCAAATCAGCAGAGCGGAGTTCTGGAGGAAATAGCTGACGCCGATGGCGGTGATCAGCACTGCCAGAGAGGGGGCGGAGCGCAGAGGCGCATAGGCCAGCCGCTCGATCACGATGCCGAGGACGGTGCAGGCGATCACCGCCAGCAAGGTGGCCACGATGGGAGGGAGATTTAAATAGTACATGGAGCAGAAGGAAACATAGCCGCCGATCATAATGATGTCGCCGTGGGCAAAGTTCAGCATCTTGGCGATGCCGTACACCATGGTGTAGCCCAGAGCGATGATGGCGTAAATGCTGCCCAGGCTGATGCCGCTGATCAAATAGGACAGAAATTCCATGGGGCAATACCTCTTTTCTCTTTATAGAATATGGAGTGGAGCCTTCCATGACAGAAATACGGGCGGAGGGAGCGCCTCTGCCCAGATTTCCGCCATGGAAACAGCGGAAGAGGACAGGGACCTGAACGCCGCAGGGGGCAGCCGGGGAAGGCCCCGGCTGCCGGTCCGTGCGGTCAGCGTTCAGGTGTGAGACATTAAGCCTCGGGCAGGACGTACTCGCCGTCCTTGATGACATAAGCGGTAGGAGCCTTGGAGACCTGACCCTCAGCGTTCCAGGTCATGTCCTTGCCGGTGAGACCGGAGTAGGAGATCTGGGTCATCTGAGCCACCAGAGCCTCGCAGATATCGGCGCTGCTCATATCAGCGGTGCAGCCGGCCTTTTCCAGAGCTTCCTTGACAATGTAGACACCGTCATAAGCGTCAGCGGCGAACTGGTTGGGCTGCACGCCGTTGGCGGCAACATAGGCATCCACGAAGGACTTGGTCTCAGGAACGGTAGCGGAGAAGGGAGTCAGGAGCATCAGGCCCTCAGCCAGAGAGGGATCGAAGCCTTCCATGGTCAGGATGCCGTCCATGCCGTCCACGCCGAAGAAGGTGGGAGCGTAGCCCATGGCCTTGGCCTGAGCCAGGATGATGGAAGCGGGCTGATAGTAGATGGGCATGAACACCAGGTTGGCGCCGGCAGTCTGGGCACCGGCCAGCTGCACGGAGAAGTCGGTGGCGCTATCGTTGGTGAAGGTGCCCTCATAGACAACGGCCATGCCCTTGTCGGTGGCTTCCTTCACGAAGGTATCGTGGATGCCCTGGGAGTAGGCGTCATCGTTGCGGTACAGCACGGCGATCTTGGCGTCCGGCATATTCTCGGCGATGTAGTCAGCGGAGGAAGTGCCTTGGTTGGGGTCGGTGAAGCAGACCTGGAACACGTTGTCCTTACCGGCAGTCACATCCACGGCGGAGGCGGAGGGAGTGATCATGAAGGTGCGGTCATTGTAGCAGGCGTCAGCCACAGACATGGAAGCACCGGTGGTGGTGGGGCCAACCAGAACCTGCATGCCCCAGTCCATCAGGGTGTTGTAGGCGTTGACGGACTTTTCGCCGTCGGCCTCGTCATCCTCGCCCTGGAACTCAAACTTGATCTTGGAGTCGCTGGCGTTGATCTCGTCGACGGCCAGCTGGGCACCGTTGACCACGGCCTGGCCGTAGATGGCGGCGTCACCGGTCAGGGGGCCGATGGAGCCCAGCTTGAAGGTCTGGACCTCGTCGCCGGACTGGGCGGAATCAGAATCGCTGGAATCGCTGGAGCTGCTGGAATCATTGGAACTGCTGGAACCGCAGGCGGCCAGGCTGAACACCATAGTCGCGGCCATAACAAAGGCTAACAATTTCTTTTTCATATTGGATCTCCTTTTCATCAAAACGAAATCAGATTTATATGGGGCTTTCTCCGCTCCGCCGGCCGTGCGGAATACGGGGAAAGTCATACAAAAAAGCGGCCCCGCCACTGGCGGAGCCGCTTTACTGTATCAAACAGTTAAATCACTAACTCACAACACCAGGGCACATTTACTTTCTGAATGACCAAGCCTACTACCAGTACCAGAATCGCAATAATAATCGCGATCATGGCGATGGCACGCAGGCCCAGAATCATAATCAGGCCATAAATAATAATGGACGCCATAATAATGGCGTCCATAATAGCGATCATAGCAGTATTGGCAGTATGAGAAGTACGAGCGGTATGTGCGCAGAAAGAGTCAGCGTTCGCACTGGGAGCGGACGCAGAAGTATTCATCATTTCCATGTTGTAAAAACGATTGAACATCATCTGAATCGCTCCTTTCTGCCTGAATTATGGGCTTATTGTAATCCTGCGGAATCAAATTGTCAACAGGAAAGCGCATGTGAAAATGGATAAAGATAAGGGGGAAGGCATAAAAGCTGAGGGCGTTTTGTACAAAATTCCGGAGTGCGGGCGGATTTTCCTGAGATTTTGCAGGAAAGACAAATGACCGCGGCAGGAAATATAAAGGGAGAGAACCGCTTGCGGACAGACCCGGAACGCGGTATAATGCAGACAGATCAGAACAGGAGGGAACCTATGTTTGCTTTTAACCATTTTAATTTTAATGTGACGGATCTGAATCGGTCCATCGCTTTTTATCACGCCGCGCTGGGACTGGAGCCGGTCCGCAGAAAGGAAGCGGCGGACGGCAGCTTTGTCCTCACGTTTCTGGGGGACGGGAAAACGGAGTTTCAGCTGGAACTGACCTGGCTCCGGGATCATCCCCAGAAATACGATCTGGGCGAGTGCGAATTCCACTTGGCTCTGGCGGTGGAGGATATGGAGAAGGCCCATGCTCTCCACGAAAAGCTGGGCTGCATCTGCTACGAGAACCCGGCCATGGGTATCTATTTTATCTCTGATCCCGACGGTTACTGGATCGAGATCATTCCTACCAAGTGAGGAGCACGCTATGACGAACTGTGAGGACTGCGTTTATTACGAGTACGATCCGGAAGCGGATACCAATTACTGCGAGGCGGATCTGGATGAGGACGAGATGGAGCGGTTCCTCCGTTCTGCCAATGACAGCTGCCCCTTTTACCGCCCCGGTGACGAGTACCGGACGGCCCGGCGGCAGTAAGGGACCGGACAGGGAAAGCCGGGACGGTGGCCCCGCTTTCCCGTTGGCCGAAGCTGATGGGGAAGCCTTCCCGCTCCGGAGGTGACGCAGGAATGAAATGGGACAGGCCCGCATATCTTATCCTATCGAAGCGTTCGCTTGACGGACGGAGAAAAGTCTGGTATCCTGACATGCGTAAAAGGAAGCGGCTTGCGCCATCAGGGTGCTGCGCGGTTTGCCATCCCGGATGAAGGACCTGGGCCGCGTGGAAAGAAGCGGGACTTTTGCTGTCTGACGCGGCGAAAGTGCCGCTTTTGCCGTATTTGGAGTTCTATCGAATTTGTACGGAGGATACCCTATGAAAACCATCGCACTCCTGACCTTTATCGCGGTTTACGCCCTGCTGCTTTTACTGCCCAAGTACCGGGCGGTGTCCGCCCTGTCCGCGGCGGCGCTGTTCCTGCTCCTGCGGATCGTGCCGTTGGGGGACGTTGCGGGAACGGTGGACTGGAACGTGCTGATGATGCTGGCGGGCACCATGGGGACTGTGGACCTGTTCATCCGGTCCAATATGCCAAACCGCCTGTCGGACCGGCTGGTAGCGGTGCTGCCCAGCGTGAAATGGCTCATCATCGCGCTGGCACTGTTCGCGGGGCTGGTATCCGCCTTTGTGGATAATGTAGCCACGGTGCTGATGCTGGCTCCGGTGGGACTTGCCATCTCCAAAAAGCTGAATATTTCCCCGGTGCAGCCCATTCTGGCCATTGCCGTCAGCTCCAACTTGCAGGGGGCAGCCACGCTGGTGGGGGATACCACGTCCATCCTGCTGGGCGGTCATATGGGACTGGATTTCATGGACTTTTTTGTCTACCGGGGCCGTCCAGGCCTGTTCTGGGTGGTGCAGGCCGGGGCGCTGATGACGGTGCCGGTGATGCTGTTTCTGTTCCGGAAGGAAAAGGGCAAGCTGTACGGCGCGGCGCTGACGCCGGTGACGGACTATCTGCCTACCTGTCTGCTGCTGGGAACGGTGCTTTCCCTGATCGCCGCGTCCTTTATCCCCAACAAGCCGGAGATCACCAACGGCCTGATCTGCATGACATTCTTCTTGGCGGGGCTTGCGGCGGAGTGCGGCAGGTACGGCACAGCCCTGGCAAAGGACGTGCTGAAGGCCATCGACTATGAGACCTTAGCGCTGCTGGCAGGATTGTTCTTGGTGATCCGGGGCATTGAACGGGCGGGGATCATCGATGATCTCAGCCATATCATCACGGGAATGGGCGGCGGAAACCTGTTCCTGACCTATACCATCATCGTCTGGGCTTCGGTGCTGATCTCCGCCTTTGTGGACAACATCCCCTATACGGCCACCATGCTGCCGGTGGTAGGCGGCGTGGCGACTGCCTTGGGCGTGGATCAGACGGTGCTGTGCTTCGGACTGCTGGTAGGCGCGACGCTGGGCGGCAACCTGACTCCCGTGGGAGCCAGCGCCAATATCGCCGCCTGCGGTATTCTGCGCCGGGAGGGCTGTGAGGTTTCGGCGGGGCAGTTCATGCGGATCGGCGTGCCCTTCACACTGACGGCGGTATTGACCGGATATGTACTGTGCTGGCTGTTCTATGCCGGTCTGGGTGTCTGAACGCCGATTTGAACGGTTCGTAAAAGGAAAAAGCAGCTCACCTGCATTGCAGGTGAGCTGCTTTTTTAGTCTACAATATCGACGGAAACCTTAACGCCGGTGCGCTGGGCGTAAGACCGGACCACGGTCCGGATCTCCTTGGCGATGCGGCCCTGACGGCCGATCACCTTCCCCATATCATCAGGGGCGACGCGCAGCTCCAACGTCAGTTCCTGGTCGCCCTGAACCTCCGTCACGGAGACGCTGTCAGGATCGTCCACCAGGTTTCTGGCGATGTAGAGCAGCAAGTCCTTCATGCTCCGCCCTCCGGATTAGAGGACGTCCACTTTTTTCAGCAGAGCTCTCACGGTGTCAGTGGGCTGAGCGCCGGACTTGATCCACTCCTTGGCGCGGTCAGCGTCGATCTTGATGTCGGCGGGAGCCACGCAGGGATTGTAAGTGCCGATCTCCTCGATGAAACGGCCGTCACGGGGGAAACGGGAGTCAGCGACAACAACACGATAGAAAGGAGCCTTCTTGGCGCCCATGCGGCGCAGTCTGATCTTAACCATTGATAGTACCTCCAAAATGTAATGAATAGATTGATATTTTTATAATAAATGTCCGGGTTATGACATCTAATATACGGTTTACTTTTTTTTGCGCTTGCGCAGGCCGCGGCCGTGTCCCAGACCGCCGAACCCGAAGCCGGGCTTCCGTCCGCCGGTGACCTGCTTGATGATCTGCTGCATTCCCTCAAATTGCTTCAGCAGTCGGTTTACATCCACAACATCCAGACCGCAGCCGGCGGCGATCCGCTTTTTCCGGCTGGCGCCTAAGATCTGAGGATTTTCCCGTTCCTCCGGGGTCATGGAGAGGATGATGGCCTCCGTGTGGGCGATGGCCTTTTCGTCGATCTGCGCTCCCTGGAGTTTATTGCCGAGATTGCCGGGCATCATACCTGCCAGCTGGCTGAGGTCGCCCATATTCCGGATCTGCTGGAGCTGGTCGAAATAGTCCGACAGGGTAAAGCTGTTTTTCTTCAGCTTTTCCTCCAGCTTTTTGGCCTGCTTTTCGTCATAGGTCTGCTGTGCCTTTTCAATGAAGGACAGCATATCGCCCATGCCCAGAATCCGGCTGGCCATGCGGTCGGGATGGAAGGGCTCAATCATATCCAGCTTTTCGCCGGTACCCACAAACTTGATGGGCTTGCCGGTGGCGGCCTTGATGGAGAGGGCCGCGCCGCCGCGGGCGTCGCCGTCCAGCTTGGTGAGCACCACACCGTCGATGCCCAGCGCCTCGTCAAAGGCGGAGGCAGCGTTGACGGCGTCCTGACCGGTCATGGCGTCCACCACCAGCAGGATTTCGTTGGGATGGACGGTTGCCTTCATCCGCTTCAGCTCGTCCATGAGGGCTTCGTCCACATGGAGCCGGCCGGCGGTATCCAAGAACACCAGATCGTTGCCGTGATCTCTGGCGTGGCGGAGAGCGTTCTCCGCGATTTTTACGGGATCACCCTGTCCTTCTTCAAAAACCGGAAGTCCCAGCTGTCCGCCCACTACCTTCAACTGCTCAATAGCGGCGGGGCGGTACACGTCGCAGGCGGCCAGCAGGGGCCGCTTACTGTGGAACTTCTTCATATAGCCCGCCAGCTTGGCGGTGGTGGTAGTCTTACCGGCGCCCTGAAGGCCCACCATCATGACGATCGTGGGGCCGTTGTTGGCGAAAGCCAGCTTGGCGGTGCCGCCGCCCATGAGGTTCGTCAGTTCCTCGTTGACGATCTTTACCACCTGCTGGGCGGGAGTCAGGCTGTCCAGCACGTCAGTGCCCACAGACCGCTCCGTGACGGTGGCCACGAATTCCTTGACCACCTTGTAGCTCACGTCGGCCTCCAGCAGCGCCAGACGGACCTCCCGCATGGCTTCCCGGACGTCATTTTCCGTCAGCCGGCCTTTGCCCCGCAGACGCTTAAAGGCCGCATTCAGTTTTTCGCTCAGTCCTTCAAATGCCATTGGTTACTCCTTCAGCGCGGAGACCTCCGCCGTGATCTTATCAGTCAGTTCCGTCAGGCGGCTGTCCTCATACTGCCGGTAGTTCAAGGTACGGATGTCCTCAGCAGCGCTGCGGATGGCATCCAGATGCCCCCGGAACTGCTCAAAGCGGCGGATCAAGCCGGTCTTGTCTTCAATCTCCTGCATGGCGGCCTCCGCCCGGACGATCACGTCCCGGACGCCCTGACGGGAAATGCCTTCATTTTCGGCAATCTCAGACAGGGAGAGGTCCTCATTATAATAGAGATCAAAGAACTCCTTCTGACGGTCAGTCAGGAGTTCGCCGTAGAAATCAAAGAGCATCGTCATCCGATAAGTCTGATTTTTCATGTTGAACTCCTTTCCTGTAAAGCTGTGACGCTTTACAACAGGAATCAGTTTACAGGATTTTCGCCGGAAAGTCAAGGGGAAAATGGAGAAAAACCCGGAAAAATTCAAGGAAATTTACAGTTGCACCGGGATGAACAGGCGGATATACTGTATAAGGAAGAAAGGGGAGACACCAGATGATGATTTTCGACGGACATGCGGACCTTTTATATGATGTGACCAAGTGGCGGCAGGCCGGGGAGGACCATGTTTTTGAACGGCGTCACCTGCCGAGATTGCAGGCGGGGCAGATCGGCGGTCTGGGGCTTTCCATCTGGACAACGGTGGAACAGGACTCCATCTGGGCCGCCCATCCAGACTGGGATGGCTGGCAGCGGACGGAGGAAATGATGGCCTGCGCTCGGGAGGAGCTGGCAGAGTGCCCCTGGCTGGCACTGGTACGGACGGCGGCGGAGGTCCGGAAAGCGCAAGCGGAGGGAAAGCTGTTCGCCTTTTTGAGCGTGGAGGGCATGGAACCGGTGGGTGACCGGCTGGAGCGGCTGGAACAGTATGCACAGTGGGGGGCCCGAATGGGGATGCTGACGTGGAACGAGGAAAACCTGCTGGCCTGCGGCGCCGGCGGCGATCCGGACAAGGGCCTGACGGAGCTGGGCCGGGAGGCGGTCCGCCGGATGCAGCGGCTGAACATCCTGCCGGATGTATCCCACACCAGTGACCGCAGCTTTTGGGATATTATGGATCTGGCGGAGGGGCCGGTGATCGCCTCCCACTCCAACTGCCGGGCCTTGTGCGATGTTCGCCGGAACCTGACGGATGAGCAGCTTCGCGCCATCCGGGATACCGGCGGTGTGGTGGGGGTCAATGTGTCCCACGACTTTGTACATAAGGAGCCCCGGCAGCAGACGGCGGCTATGCTGGCCCGTCATGCCGCCCACATGGCGGAGGTCATGGGACCGGAACACGTTGCCTGCGGCTTTGACTTCTGCGAGTATTTCGGCCCCGGTTATGAGGGGTGCGAGGGCATGGAGGACTGCGGTCAGGCTCAGAATTTCATTTTTGAGCTGGAACGGATCGGCTTTTCGGAAGCGGAGCGGCAGGCCATCGCATCGGAAAATCTCCTGCGGGTGCTGGAATAAAAAAGAATCGTTTTATGCGGAAAAACTGGCGGGAGACCGCCGGTTTTTCCGCTTTTTGCGCACAGTGGCAAAAATGATGGAGAGGCCCACAGAAAAAGGTTTGAATTATTCATATATTTGACATATAATAAACTCTGTATTGACATTGAACGGGCTGCCTGCGCGGTCCATAAGGAGTTGATGATTTGGAAGCGACACGCATCCGGCTGGCAGAGGGCGTCCACCTGACCTATCTGCCGGCGAGAAAATTCAAAACCAGTCTGCTTTCCGCACAGTTCGTCACGCCCCTGCGGCGGGAGACGGCGGGAGCCAACGCATTGCTGGCGGCGGTGCTGCGGCGGGGTACGGTAAGCTGTCCCGATATGGGAGCGCTCTCCGCAAAGATGGACAACCTCTACGATGCCTCCATCGACTACACAGTGCGAAAAAAAGGCGAAAACCAGTGCGTGGGCTTTGTGGCCAGCTTTATTGACGATCGGTACGCTCCCGACGGCGAACGGCTGCTGGAACCGGCGGCGGCGCTGCTGGGCGAGCTGATCTGTGACCCCGTCACCTACCACGGCCGGTTTGTGCCGGAGTATTTTGAAAGCGAAAAGACCAATCTGCTGGAGGCCATCCGGTCTCTCATCAACGATAAGCGGGATTGGGCGGACAGCCGTCTGCTGCGGGCGTTGTGCGATGGAGAGGCCTACGCCGTGCCCCGTCTGGGCGACGAGGAGACGGTGGACAAGCTGCAAGCGCTGAAGGTCTATACCCAGTACCGCGATCTGATCTCCACAGCGCCGCTGGAGATCATATACAGCGGCAGCGCCGATCTGGAACGGGTAAAGCAGGCGTTGGCGGCGGCATTTGCCACCCTGCCCCGTGAGGAGGTCCGGGTGATCTCCACGGCGGCGCCCCATGTCTGCCGGGAATCCGTGCAGCATGTGGAGGATGTGCTGGACGTGACCCAGGGCAAGCTGGGCATGGGTTTTTCCTGCGGCAGTGACGATATGCCCGCTCTGCTGATGGGTAATACCCTTTTTGGCGGGTCCAGCAACTCCAAGCTGTTTTTGAACGTCCGGGAGAAGCTGTCCCTCTGCTATTACGCGTCCTCCCTCTACCACCGGCAGAAGGGCCTCATCACCGTGTCCTCCGGCATTGAGTTCCAGAACTATCAGCGGGCTTACGATGAGATCATGGCCCAGCTGGAGGCGGTTCAGAAGGGTGAGCTGGAGGACTGGGAGCTGGAAGGCGCCCGCTCCACGCTGCTGAACAGCTATGCAACCGTTGGCGATTCTCAGGGCAAGCTGGAAAACTTTTATCTGGGACAGGCTGCCACAGGGCAGCATGAGACCCCGGCGGACCTGGCCCGTGCCATTCAGGACATGACGGCGGAACGGATCTGCCGGGCCATGAGCACCGTGAAGCTGGATACGGTGTATTTCCTGAAGGGAAAGGAGGCGGAAGCGTGAAAGAGACTTTTTATGAGCGGATCGGCGAGGCAGTCTGCCGGGAACGGCTGACCAACGGACTGGAGGTCTGCGTGGTGCCTAAGCCCGGCTACGCCAAAAAGTACGCCTTTTTCTCCACCCGCTACGGCGGTATGGATACCCGGTTCTGTCTGGACGGGCAGTGGCTGAACACCCCGGCGGGCATCGCCCATTATCTGGAGCACAAGATGTTCGACACCCGGGAGGGCAACGCCTTGCAGGAGCTGGCGAAAAACGGCGCGGAGCCCAACGCCTTCACCTCCAACGCCATGACGGCCTACTATTTCGATTCCACGGAGCATTTTGAGGAAAACCTGCGGATCCTGCTGTCCTTTGTGTCCATTCCCTATTTCACCGACGAGAGCGTTGCCAAGGAGCAGGGCATCATCGGTCAGGAGATCCGCATGATCGAGGACAACCCCGACTGGCAGATCTACACCCGGATGCTGCGGGCCATGTATCATCGCCATGCGGCCCGCACCAGCATTGCCGGTACAGTGGAGAGCATTGCCGAAATCACTGCGGACACGCTGTATGACTGCCATAAGGCATTTTATACCCCGGCCAACATGATTTTGACGGTGGTGGGCGACGTGGACCCGGTCCATGTGATCGATCTGGCCAACCGGGTGCTGCCCAAGCTCAGCGGCCCCATCATTGAGCGGGATTACGGCACGGAGCCGGAGACCGTGGCGGAGAAGGAGACTGTTCTGGAAATGGAGGTCTCCGCGCCGCAGTTTTTGGCGGGCTTCAAGTGCGCTCCGGCGGCGGAGGGGGACGATTATATGCGAGCCAGCATTCTGGGGGATATGGCCAGCGATATTCTGATGGGCGAGTCCAGCGCGCTGTATCAGCGGCTTTATGAGCAGGGCCTCATCAACCCCAGCTTCGGCGGTGCCTTTGAGATGATGCCCGGCGTGGCTTATCTCTACGCCGGCGGCGACAGCAAGGATGCCAATGCCGTCACCGACGCCATCCTGCGGGAGGCTGCCCGCATCGCGGCGGAGGGCGTGGACGAAGACTACTTCCGGCGAATCCGCAAGGCGTCCTTCGGCGCCAATCTCCGGGGACTGAACTCCTTTGAGAACATCGCTGTGACCTTGACGGAGGGCTACTTCCACGGCTATGATCCCCTCCGCTTCCCGGAGGTATTTGAATCCATCACGCCGGAGGATGTTGCAGCGTTCCTGAAAACCAATGTCACGGCGGAACGGATGGTCCTCAGCCGGATCGTGCCGAAACAATAAGTCTTTGGGAAGAGACGAAAAGGCCCGTTGGGTCTCTTGCAGAAAACATATGCGGCGGGGTAAACTCTTTGCCGCCGAAAGGAAGAACCTGTTGTGAGCGCACTGAAAAACATGCCCATCAGCTTCCCCGGCCTGTTCGGGGATTGGGAATTGAACATTGACCCGGTGGCCATCCATATCGGCCACGGGATCTACTGGTACGGGATCATTCTGGCATTTGCCATGCTGGCGGGGCTGTATCTCTGCATGAAGCAGGCCAAACACTATGGTCTGACTGAGGACAACATTATGGACATGGTGCTCTGGGCGGTGCCTTGCTGCATCATCGGCGCCCGGTTTTATTATGTTCTGTTCTATCTGGACCTTTACCGGAATACGGACGGCAGCCTGGATTGGGGTGCCATGTTCCGGATCTGGGACGGCGGACTGGCTATTTACGGCGCGGTGATCGCAGGTGTATTGGTAGCGTTAGTCTACACAAAGCGCCATAAGCTTCCGTTTTTTGCCATGGGCGATGTAGCGGTGATGGGCCTGCTGTTAGGCCAGATCATCGGCCGGTGGGCCAATTTCATCAATCGGGAGGCTTTCGGCGGGGAGACTACCCTGCCCTGGCGGATGAAGCTGTGGGTCAGCCAGTATACCAGCATCGAGGTCCATCCTACCTTTTTCTATGAGAGCTTCTGGAATCTGATTGGCCTGCTGCTGATCCTGTTCATCGTGTCCAAGGGCCGTCGGTTCGACGGGGAGAACACCTGGTTCTATTTCCTGTGGTACGGCCTGGGCCGCAGCTGGATCGAGGGCCTGCGGACCGACAGCCTGTACCTCTTCAACTGGGAGCTGTTCGGACAGAGAATCCGGGTGTCTCAGGCGCTGAGTATTGTGATGGTGGCGGTGGCAGCCTTTATGCTGTTCTATAACATCCGCATCAAGAAGCGGTCGCCGGAGAGCCTGTGGGTCCATCAGGTGGCGGCAGAAAAAGCGCGTCTGGCCGCTGCAGAAGCGGAGGACGCCGTGTTGGCGGAGACCCTTATGAACGAAGTGCCTACGGAGGGAGAAGCGGCGGACCCGTTGGAAACGGAGGCTGTGGAGACCCCTAACGCCGAGACCGTTCCGGATACGGAAACGCAGGCGGAAGAGCCAAAAAAGGGAGAGACACATGGCAACGAGAATTGACGGAAAGACCCTTGCGGCCAAGGTAAAGGCCCAGGTAGCGGAGGAAGCGGCCAAGCTGCCCCGCCAGCCGGGTCTGGCGGTGGTGCTGGTGGGGGAGGACCCCGCCTCGCAGGTCTATGTCCGGGGTAAGGAAGCGGACTGCGGGGAGTGCGGCATCCGCAGCTTTCCCTACCGGCTCCCGGCGGAGACCACCCAGCGGGAACTGCTGGACCTCATTGAAAAACTGAATCGTGACCCGGCGGTGGACGGTATTCTGGTGCAGCTGCCCCTGCCCGAGCCCTTGGAGGAGGCGGCGGTGATCGCCGCCATCGCCCCGGAAAAGGATGTGGACTGCTTCCACCCCTACAACGTGGGGCGGCTGAACATCGGCGATCCGGTGTTCCAGCCCTGTACTCCGGCGGGAGTTATGGAAATGCTGCGGGAATATGGCATTTCCCCGGCGGGAAAGCGGTGTGTGGTGCTGGGCCGCAGCAATATCGTGGGCAAACCCATGGCGGCGCTGCTGACTCAGGCGGACGGCACCGTGACGCTGTGCCATTCCAAAACGCCGGACTTGGCGGACATCACCCGGCAGGCGGATATTTTAGTATCCGCCGTTGGAAAGGTGAATTGCGTTACCGTCGACATGGTGAAGGATGGCGCAGTGGTCATTGACGTGGCCATGAACCGGAACGAGGCCGGAAAGCTCTGCGGGGATGTGGATTTTGCCGCCGTGGAGCCGAAGGCGTCCTACATTACCCCGGTTCCCGGCGGTGTTGGCCCCATGACTCGGGCTATGCTCATGCGGAATATCCTGACCGCCGCGGAGGCTCATTTGAAATAACGGTATTTCAACAAAAAACTTCTCCAGTTTGACTGGAGAAGTTTTTTGCTATGCAAAAGCATAGCAAAATAAGAAATGTGCCTTTTCCTCGCCCCTGCGGGGCAACCGGAAATGATGCACGAAAACTTCACGCACTGGCATTTGTACATGTTCGTGGCGCGCTGCTCATGCATGAAGTTTTGTGCTTAGATCAGATCCCCCTGAACGTTAGACCGAATCGGACAGGAGGCCAGAATTTCTGCCTGGATCCGTTCATATTCCGCCGGAGTGCGGAACCGGCGAAGCTGCTTATTCAGCTTTTCCGCGTCATCAAACAGGTGAATCAGGTAGAACCACACCTCCCGCATCCGCTGGGCGGCAGTGGGGACCTGCCCCTGATAGAAGTCCGTATAGCCCTGATACAGCGCGGCCAGAAAATCTGTCAGTTCCTCTCGGTCGGTGCCCTTGCCGCCCCGGAGCTTCCGGGCCAGCGCTGGGTCTGCTACCAGTCCCCGGCCGATCATCACATGCGTGACCTCCGGGAACCGGCCCTCCAAGGCCCGGACCTCGCCCACTGTCCGCAGATCGCCGTTGTAGCACACGGGATTTCGGCTGTTTGCCAGCGCATCGGCAAATACGTCCAGATGGACAGGCCCCCGGTATTTTTCCTTCCGCACACGGGGGTGGACGGTGAGACAGGCGATGGGATAGCGGTTGTAGAGGTCCAGCAGAGCGGCAAATTCCTCCGGCGTCTCATAGCCCAGCCGGGTCTTGACGGATACCGGCAGTGGATTTTTGGAAAACACCTCATCGAAAAAGGCGGCCAGCTCGTTCGGATGGGCCAGAAACCCGGAGCCCTTGCCCTTGGCGGTAACGGTGCCGGAGGGACAGCCCAGATTCAGATTGACCTCCGTGTAGCCCATGTCCTTGAGGACGTCGCAGGCCCAGAGAAAATCGTCGGCATTTTTCGTCATCACCTGAGGCACCGAGGGGAGATTGGCGTTGTGGATATAGTCCACCTCACGGAGATCCCTGGGCGTCATCAGATGGTGAGGGGTAGGGGAGAAGAAGGGAATGAAATAGCGGTCTACGCCGCCGAAAAACTGGCTCCACACCTGACGGAACACGATTTTGGTGATGCCGTCCAGTGGGGCGAAGTCGATCGTCTGGATCATCACAGTCTCGCTTCCCATTCCGTGGCGCGGAAGCCGGTGAGAACGAAGTCCTCCCCCACCAGCAGAGGGCGCTTCACCAGCATCCCGTCGGTGGCCAGCAGGGCCAGCTGGTCGGCCTCGCTCATTTCCGGCAGCTTGTCCTTCAGGCCCAGGGCCTTGTATTGCAGGCCGCTGGTGTTGAAGAATTTTTTCAGGGGCAGGCCACTCTTCTGATACCAGGCGGTCAGTTCTTCGGCGGTGGGATTGTTCAGCTTGATGTCCCGGAGGTCATAGGAAATGCCCCGCTGGTCCAGCCAGGCTTTGGCCTTCTGGCAGGTGGAGCACTTGGGATAGCACAAAAACAGCATGATGGTCTCCTTTTATCAAGAACAGGGCAGTCCGATGGACTGCCCTGTTTGTAATTGATGGATTATTCAAAGGAAATGATATAGTAGTATACAGGCTGACCGCCGGAGAGCACGCTGATCTCCGCGTCAGGACAGACGGCCTGGAACCGGGCACCGGCAGCTTGGGCGGCGTCCTCAGTGACGTCCTCGCCATAATAGAGGGAGATGAAGGAGGAGTCCTTCCCTTCCTCTGCCAGCTTTTCCAGCAGAGCGTCCAGCTGGGTGTCGGTACCGAACAGCTTGCCCTCCTTCAAGGCCAGATAGTCACCCTGATGGATCTCAAAGCCGTCGAAGTCGGAGTCCCGGGCGGCATAGGTGATCTGAGAGGTGGTGACGCTGGACAGCGCTTCAGTCATGGCCTCCGTAATAGATGCGACCTCCGCCTCCGGGTCTACGTTCATCATGGCGGTGATGCCCTGGGGGACGGTCTTGCTGGGGATGACCACCACGTTTTTCTCCGTCAGTCCCTGGCACTGCTGAGCGGCCATAATGATGTTGCCGTTGTTGGGCAGAACAAACACGGTCTCAGCGGGGACCTGATCGATCCCGGCCAGAATACTCTCCGTGGAGGGGTTCATGGTCTGACCGCCGGAAACCACGGCGTCGCAGCCAAGATCCCGGAACACGGCGGCAAGGCCGTCACCGGCGCAGATGGCCAGAAAGCCTACGGCCTTTTCGGGGGCGGCTACCTTGTGACCGCTTTCTCCGTTTTCCAGTTCTTCCTCAATGGCGTCCAGATCATCAGTGCTCTGGGCGATCTGGCCGGCGGCCAGCGCGTCGGCCTGAGAGCGCATGTTCTCAATTTTGGCCAGCTCCAGCGTGCCGTATTTCTGGGATTCCGTCAGGGCTGCGCCGGGAATGTCGGTATGGACGTGGACCTTGAAGGTCTCGTCATCCTCACCGATGACCAGACTGTCGCCGATGCTGCTGAGGTAAGCCCGTAGGGGCATGAGGTCGATGTCCTCCCGTGCCTTGCGCACCACATACACGGTGTCGAAGGTGAAGGTGATCTCCTCCTGCGCCATGGCGTTGAAGTCGGCCTTTTCCTTGTGCGTCTCAGGCTCCTCCATGCTTTCGGGAATGGGCTCGCCCCGCAGCTCTGCCAGCATACCCTCCAAAATCAGCAGGTAGCCCTTGCCGCCGGCGTCCACTACGCCGGCCTTTTTCAGCACCGGGTTCATATCCGTGGTCTGGGCCAGCGCGTCGTAGCCCTCCTCAATGGCGGCGGCTAAGGTGGCCTCCACATCGGCACCCTCGGCGGCGGTGTCCACGGCCCGCTTGGCAGCGAGGCGGGAAACCGTCAGCACCGTGCCCTCGGCGGGCTTCATAACGGCCTTATAAGCGGCGGCCACACCTTCCTGCATGGCGGCGGCGAAGGCGGCGGCATCAGCGGTCTCCATGCCCTTCAGAGCCTTGGAAAGGCCCCGGAACAGCAGGGAGAGGATGACGCCGGAGTTGCCCCGGGCACCCTGAAGCAGAGCGGAGGCGGTGACGGAGGATGCCTGCCCCACGGAGGCGGGAGCGGCCTTGCGCAGTGCCTCGGCAGCGGTGGCGATGGTCATGGACATATTGGTGCCCGTGTCACCGTCCGGCACGGGGAATACATTTAAATCGTTGATGGCTTGCTTCTGGGCCGTGATAGCGGCGGCCCCGTGCAGGATCATCTGCTTGAAAAGCGCGCCGGTGATTTCTTTACTCATTCTTCTGCTGTCCTCCTCACAGGATCATGGAATCTACGAACACATCCACAGCGCGGACCTCCGCACCGGTGTTCTTATTCACCACGTAGCGTACCTCGTTCATGATGGAGCGGCACACTGCGGGAATGTTGACGCCGTTTTCCACGATGATGTGGAGCTCAATGGAAATGGATTCGTCCTCGTTATAGATCACGTTGACGCCCTTGCTCATGGCCTCCCGCCGCAGCAGATGGACCAGACCGTCCGTCATGGAGCGGTAGGCCATGCCCTTCACACCGAAGCAGTTGGTGGCAGCCATGCCGGTAATGTTGGAAAAAACAGCGCTGGAGACGGAGATCTCGCCCTGTTCCGAATGAAATTTCAGCATAGGATAACCTTCCTTTCCGCTGCTCCGACGCAGAGCGCACTTCCGGAGCATAATTATCAGGCTATTATTATATATGATTTCTTTCAAAAGTACAAGATAAAAAAGGAAACTGCCTTATTTCCGTAGAAAAGTCCAAAGCGCCTGCCATTTCCGGCAGACGCTTTGCGGCTTATTTCAGAGTTTCACTGTTGTTCAGCACCGGGGCGCTGTAAAGGAACAGTACATCCTGATCGGTGAAGGTCAGGTACTTTCCCATCTGGCTGCTGGGAAGGTAGCGGATGTCCGCCAGCGTCACCTTGGCATAGCCGGGGACCAGCAGAGGGGCCAGAGAGCTGCCGAAGGAGTCCCGGAAGATCACCAGCTCCCGGTCTGTATCCGCATTGGGATTTTCGATGGTCAGCAGCGACACGGACCCGGAGAGGAACAGCTCGTAGGGGTCCTTGCCGGCACCTTTTGCCAGATCGTATATGAGCCCGGTCTTGCCGGTCTCGTAATTGTACACCGTGCAGGCGTCCAGAAGGCCGCTGGTGAGGTAGGTCAGCCGGTCTGGCTCCATAGGCAGGGCGGCGTAACCGTAATACACACCGTAATATGGCCGGTCCAGTGTCCATTCCGTATAGTGGTCGTCCGGCAGCGTAGCACCCATGGCGGCGGCCAGCGTATCCGCTGTGGTCAGCAGATTTTCCTGCCGCCAGTGGGAATCGGTGCGGTAGTAGTCATCTGCGGTCAGCGTGCCGAACAGGTCGATATACGCGGCGAACTCCGTCTGCTTCCGGAGAGCGTCCGTCAGGGCCTGATAGTCCAGAGCGGGATAGCCGTTGGTCTCCGCCAGAAAATAATTCTTGTCGGGGATCACGGAGAGGTAGACCTTGGCGTCGGTTCCGGCCATGAGGGTCTCGTAGAGATAGCGGAACCGGTCGGCGGCGTGGGCAACGGAGCCTTCATTCAGGGGATATTCCAGCTTGGCGGCGGAGCCGTCTGCCAGATAGACGCCGTTGTTGTCCTTCTGGCCGAACACATACAGCCCCATCAGGGCTTTCAGGGTGCGGAACTGCTCCCGCAGAGGAAACTGGTCCGTGGCGTAATCCTCATAGCCGGACATGAATTTGCCGGAGAGATAGCTGCTTGCGGACAATTCCGGCATTTGGGCCAGCGGGCGGCGTTCACTGGTGGAGAGCGCATCGGCGGGCTTGACCGCCGCCCAGATGCCAAAACCCAGAATAAACGCGGACAGGAGCCCCACCGTGAGGATGTTTTTCCATTTTTCAAACATGGCGGGACCTCCTTTAAAAGCGGAAATACAGGAATGGGTTGAAGGACCCGTCCACCAGATAGGCGGTGACCACCGCCAGCAGGCCCAGCAGCACTACAGGCTCCACAACGGACATGATCTTTTTGCCGGGGCCATCCTCGGAAAACTGCCGGACGATCTTGGCGGGCAGCGGCGTGGCACCCACAATGGCTACAAGGAACACGCCGGAGTAGCTGTCAAAATAATAGCGGGCCAGAGCGTCGGAGCGGGGCAGACCGCCCAGACCGAACAGGGAAGCGATGGTACGGAAGGCGCCCGACACACTGGCGGCATCAAAGATAACGAAGCTGACTGCAATCAGCAGCAGAACATAGAGATGCTTCAAAAACCGTGTCTGGGCCAGCGCCTGACCGTACCAGAGCTTTTCCGCCGTCAGGAACACAGCGAAGAACAGTCCCCACAGGATGAAGGTCCATGCTGCACCGTGCCACAGGCCCGTCAGCAGCCAGACGATGAAAATGTTGCGGAACCATTTGGCCTTGGAGACCCGGTTGCCGCCCAGCGGGATGTATACATAGTCCCGGAACCAACTGCCCAGGCTCATGTGCCACCGCCGCCAGAACTCCGTGACGCTGGCGGAGATGTAGGGATAGTTGAAGTTTTCTATAAAATGGAACCCGAAGATACGGCCCAGACCGATGGCCATGTCGCTGTAACCGGAAAAGTCGAAATAGAGATGAAGAATGTAAGCCGCCGCGTAAAGCCAGACGAACAGGACGGAGACGTTCGCGGCGCTTTTGTAGGCGGAGATCAGTTCGTAGAGGACATTGGCCAGCAGCACCTTTTTGGAAAGGCCGAGGATGAAGCGGCGGGCGCCGTAGGCAGCATCGGCCAGCGTGTGGGTGCGATGCTTCAACTGGGGAGCGATGTCCGCGTACCGGACGATGGGCCCGGCGATGAGCTGGGGGAACATGGCCACATACGCGGCAAGGTCAATGAGATTCCGCTGGGCAGTCACATCGCCCCGGTATACGTCGATGACGTAGCTCAGAATCTGGAAGGTGTAAAAGCTGATGCCGATGGGCAGGGCCACATGGAGCAGCGGGAGGGACAGCCCGGTGAGGGTGTTGAAGCCGCTGATGAAAAAGTCGGCGTATTTGCAGTAGCACAGCAGCCCCAGACTGACAACGGCGGAGGCCCACAGGCACAGCTTGGCCCGTTTGGGCCGGTCGCGGAATTTTTCAGCCAGCAGGCCGAATACATAACCCTGTACGATGGCGATGACCATGAATACCACGAACCGGGGCTCACCCCAGGCATAGAAAAACAGACTGCTGAGCAGCAGCACCGTATTTTTCAGCCAGCCGGGGACCAGAAAATACAGGATCAGGACGCAGGGTAAAAAGGTATAGAGAAACGGAATACTGGAAAACAGCATAGGGCAACTCCAAAATTGAATTTCACAGCGTCCGCACGATTCGGTGCGGACGCTGTGAGAAAAGCGGAAACGTTACAGGATCGCCTCGTCATAAGCGATGGTGCTGTCGGAATAGGTGGCGGTGAACTTGTCGCGGAAGGTGTTCACCAACTCCTCGTCGCCGTACAGGGACACCACATACTGATCGTAGGTGAAGATCACCAGCTTGTCAGGGAAGCCGCACATCCACTGCTTAGACTGGATGGCATCCCGCAGGTCGCTGGCAACGGTCTCCACATCGTCCTTGCTGGTGACGTGGAAAGCGCCGCAGGTGAAGGTGTTGGCGTTCATCATGTGGCTGAGGGAGGCGGCACCGTCGATCTTACCGGCATCCTCCACGGGCAGGGTCAGCATGTAGTTCAGATTGTCGGCGTCGGCAATGCTCACGGCGCCGGGGGCGTCCTCCACGGGATTTTCATAGTCGCCGCCGGCAGCTGGGAACTTCTCGTCGTCGGAGTGAGCGTCCCACACGGCGGTCAGCAGAGCGGTGGCGTCAGCGGGCACGCTGGAATCGCCATTACCGGCGGTGTTGTCCTTCTTGCCGCAGGCGGTGAGGGTCAGGGCCAGCGCGAGAGCCAGCGCCAAGGAAGTGATTTTTTTCATGTGTGTTCTCCTTGCAGAAAGTTTTTTGAATGGCCACCGAAGCGGCACCGTATACCATAGACGCAGGGGAACGAAAAAAGTTCCCGAAAATTTGAAGAAATTTTTTCCGGGGAAAAATTGCGCCTGTTTGGTAGTATACCATAGAATTCTGGTTTTGAAACGGGTTTTCGGCGGTTTTCAGGCCCGGAAAGCGGTTTTGACAGGGCAGCATCGGTCGCAGAAGCGTTAAAAAGGGCGGGATGGCAAAGAATTTGCACGGTTTCTGAGAATTTCGCGCTTTTTTTCTCCAAAGCAGTTGACGGATGAAAGCACCTATGTTAAAATTCAGACAATGTGCGATTTATTATGTTGGAAGAATTTCAGATAGGAAAGGAAGAGACACCAATATGTACCGAATCGTGAGAAAAGAGGCACTGAGGCCCACCGTGACTCTCTATGAGATCGAAGCACCCCTCATTGCCAAAAAAGCTCAGCCCGGTCAGTTCATCATCCTGCGGACGGACGAAAACGGCGAGCGTATCCCCATCACCATCAACGCCTATGATCCCGAAAAGGGCACCGTCACCATCATTGTTCAGACGGTTGGTGCCACCACTGTGAAGCTCAGCCACATGAAGGAAGGCGATTGCCTGGCAGACTTCGTGGGACCCCTGGGCAAGCCCACCGAGACCGAGGGCAAGAAGAAGGTCGCCGTTGTGGGCGGCGGCGTGGGCTGCGCCATTGCGTATCCCGTGCTGAAGAAGTTCCATGACGATGGCGCTGAGGTCCATGCCATCGTGGGCTTCCGCTCCGAGGATCTGGTGATCCTGGAGGAGGACTTCAAGAAGTCCAGCGACAAGCTGATCGTCTGCACCGATGACGGTTCCTATGGCCGCAAGGGTCTGGTCACCGAGGCTCTGAAGGAGCTGATCGACGCCGGCAACCAGTATGACGAAGTGTTCGCCATCGGACCCATGGTGATGATGAAGTTCGTCTCCAAGACCACGGAGCCTTACGGCATCCCCACCACCGTTTCCATGAGCCCCATCATGATCGACGGCACCGGCATGTGCGGCGGTTG
>ERZ779895.1095-NODE-1095-length-31746-cov-12.070083_pt1 | contig 31746 bp, 29 predicted proteins | sample MGYA00511093_ERZ779895 | MGnify/ENA primary metagenome ERZ779895 (study PRJEB29588, sample SAMEA2142970) | human gut metagenome | biome: human gut; feature: human-associated habitat; material: faeces | place: Denmark | collected 2008/2010 ... | reverse complement strand
GGCACCACGTGAGCGTAGCCGCCGCCGGCAGCGCCGCCCTTGACGCCGAATACGGGACCGAGAGACGGCTCCCGCAGAGCGGCCACGGCGTTTTTGCCCAGCTTCCGCAGACCGTCGGCCAGACCCACGGAGGTGGTGGTCTTGCCCTCGCCTGCCGGGGTAGGGTTGATGGCGGTCACCAGGATCAGCTTGCCGTCAGGCCGGTCGGCCCGGTCCATCAGCAGACGGTGATCGATCTTGGCCTTGTAGCGGCCATACTGCTCCAGATATTCCTCGTCGATCCCCGCGGTGGCGGCAATCTCCGTGATGGGGCGCATCCGGCACTGTTGGGCGATCTCAATATCAGTCAACATGATCCGTGTCCTCCCGTTCTCAAATGTCAAAATACTTCTTTGCAGACTGGAACAACTTCATATCATAGCAGCCGTCCACGTTTTTGTAAAGGCCGTCGGCCACACGCTCGGAGTGGCCCATCTTGCCCAGTACCCGGCCATCGGGAGACATGATGCCCTCCACAGCCCAGATGGAACCGTTGGGGTTTACGTCCACGTCCATGCCGGGGACACCGTGCTCGTCCACATACTGAGTGACGATCTGACCGTTGTCAGCCAGCTTCCGAACCAGCTCCTCACTGCACAGGAACCGGCCCTCGCCATGGGAGATGGGGACGGTGTAAATATCGCCCACCTGCGTCCCTGCCAGCCACGGAGAGCGGTTGGAAGCGATGCGGGTCCGCACCAGACGGGACTGGTGGCGGCTGATGGTGTTGAAGGTCAGGGTGGGGCAGGTCTCGTCGGTGTCGATGATCTCACCGTAGGGGACAAGACCCAGCTTGATGAGCGCCTGGAAACCGTTGCAGATGCCCAGCATCAGGCCGTCCCGGTTTTTCAGCAGGTCCATGGTGGCGTCCCGCACCTCCGGGTTGCGGAAGAAGGCGGTGATGAATTTGGCGGAGCCATCCGGCTCGTCGCCGCCGGAGAAGCCGCCGGGGACAAAAATGATCTGGCTGTTCCGGGCTGCCTTGGCGAAGCGGCTGATGGAGTCGGCCACGCCCTGAGCGGACTGGTTGTTCAGCACCAGGATCTCAGGCTCCAATCCGGCCCGCTGAACGGCACGGGCGGAGTCGTATTCGCAGTTGGTGCCGGGGAATACGGGGATCAGTACCTTGGGGACCGCCGCGCCAGCCTTGGGAGCCGTCCGGGGAGCGGCGGGGGCGGAGAGCACGGGAACCTCCGCCGGATCGGCGATGGTACGGCTGGGATAGACAGATTCCAGAACGCCCTCGTTCAAAGCCAGAAGCTCGGAAATGGGGGCGCTGTCACCGGCGATCCGCACCACAGGCTCGGCGGTAGTGACGCCCAGACGGACGGCTTCCGCCGTGTCCTCGGTCAGTTCCGCTGCGATGGCGCCGGGATACAGGGTGTTCCAATCCAAGTCGGCGTTTTCGGCGGCGAAGCCGATCTCATTGCCGAAGGACATCTTCATCACGCCCTCAGCAAGACCGTTTTCCACGGCCCACGCCGCCCGGACCTTGCCGGCCAGCGCCAGAGTATGCAGCCGCTCCCATGCCGCCTTGACGCTATCCGCGTCCGTGCCGGAGAACAGGTAAACGGGATGGCCCGCTTCCTTGAACTCAGGAGAAAGCACCTCGCCGGTTTTCAGCGGCGCAATGGCGAAAGAGATCAGCGTGGGCGGTACGTCCAGATCCAGGAAGGTGCCGGACATGGAGCCCTTCCCGCCAATGGCGGCAGCGCCCAGCTCCAGCTGCGCGTCCACAGTGCCCAGCAGAGCGGAGAAGGGCTTGCCCCAGCGCTCCGGCTCATTGCGGAGCTTTTCAAAGAACTCCTGGAAGGAGAGATAGGCTTTTTTGTAGTCCGCACCGGCGGCCACCAGCTTGGCCATAGAGGTGTAGACCGCGTTGTAGGCCCCGGTGTAGGGGTCGGTGCAGGTCTGCTCCGGGTCGCAGCCCCAGGCCATGACGCTGGCCTGATCCGTTTCCTGGCCAGGCAGGACGGGGAATACGGCGGCCATAGCCTGTGCCGGGGTGCGCTGTGTCCGGCCGCCGAAGGGCATGAGAATGGAACCGGCACCGATGGTGCTGTCGAACCGCTCCACAAGGCCGCGGCGGGAGGCGCATTTCAGGCTGGAGGCCATCTCCCGGAGGGACTGGAACCGGGGCTTTGCCAGCTCGGTGCGGTCCTTCTCTGCCACGCGGACCCCGGCGTGCTTCACAGCGCCGTTGGTGTTCAGGAAGTCACGGCTCAGGTCGGCGATGACCGTGCCGTTCCACTCCATGACCATGCGGGCTTCTTCCGTGACCACGGCCACCCGGTAGGCTTCCAGATTTTCCGATTCGGCGGCGGCGATGAAGGCGTCCACATCCTCGGGGGCCACCACCACGGCCATGCGCTCCTGAGATTCGGAGATGGCCAGCTCTGTGCCGTCCAGACCGTCATACTTCTTGCGAACGGCGTCCAGATCGATCCGCAGGCCGTCCGCCAGCTCACCGATGGCAACGCTGACGCCGCCGGCGCCAAAGTCATTGCACCGCTTGATGAGGCGGGTCACGGCGCTGTCCCGGAACAGGCGCTGGATCTTGCGCTCCTCGGGGGCGTTGCCCTTCTGGACCTCGGAGGCCATGGTGGAAAGGGATTTCAGGTTGTGGCTCTTGGAAGAACCAGTTGCGCCGCCGATGCCGTCCCGGCCGGTGCGGCCGCCCAGCAGAATGACCACATCCCCGGGGGCGGGGCACTCGCGGCGGACATGGGAAGCGGGAGTCGCACCCACCACAGCGCCGATCTCCATCCGCTTTGCCACATAGCCGGGGTGGTAGATCTCATCCACCTGGCCGGTGGCAAGGCCGATCTGGTTGCCGTAGGAGGAATAGCCCGCGGCGGCGGTCTGGCACAGCTTCCGCTGAGGCAGCTTGCCGGAGAGGGTCTGGTCCAGAGAGGCACGGGGATCACCCGCACCGGTCACCCGCATGGCCTGATGGACATAGGCACGGCCGGACAGGGGGTCCCGGATGCAGCCGCCGATGCAGGTGGCCGCGCCGCCGAAGGGCTCGATCTCCGTGGGGTGGTTGTGGGTCTCATTTTTGAACATCAGCAGCCAGTCCTGAGCCTCGCCGTCCACCGTGGCGGTGACGTGGATGGAGCAGGCATTGATCTCCTCACTCTCGTCCAGTCCCGGCAGCAGGCCCCGCTTTTTCAGGACCTTTGCGCCGATGGTGGCAATGTCCATCAGGGTCTGAGGCCGCTTGGCGGCCTTTTCCTCGCCGTAGACCTCCACACGGGCGGCCAGATACCGCTCGTAGGCGGCCTGAATGGCCGCGTCATGGATCTCTACATGGTCGATGTGGGTGGAGAAGGTGGTGTGGCGGCAGTGGTCGGACCAATAGGTGTCTACCACCCGGATCTCGGTGATGGTGGGGTTCCGCCCCTCGTCATCCCGGAAATAGTCCTGCAAGAATTTCAGATCGTCCAGATCCATGGCAAGACCCAGCTCGTCCCGCAGAGCGTCCAGCGCGGCAGCGTCCATGGAGGTGAAGCCCTCCACGGTCCGGACAGTGGTGGGAATATCGTATTCCATCCGCAGGGTCTCCGGCAGCTCCAGAGACGCCTCCCGGCTCTCCACCGGGTTGATGACGTATTTCTTGACGGCCTCGACCTGCTCCGCCGTCAGCTCGCCCTCCAGAACATATACCCGGGCGGTGCGGACCGTGGGCCGCTCGCCTTGGGATAAGATCTGGATGCACTGGGCGGCGGAGTCCGCCCGCTGGTCATACTGGCCGGGCAGATACTCTACGGCGAACACCGTGTCTCCCTGAGGCACTTCACTTGTCACCGTGTCCAGCTGGGGCTCGGACAGCACCGTTTGAACGGCGTAGTCGAACAGCTCCCGGCTGATGCCCTCCAAATCATAGCGGTTGAACAGCCGCAGGCCCGTCAGGGACTGAATACCCAGAAATGCCCGCAGGTCCTCCAACAGAGCGCGGGCTTCGTTGGCCAGCGCTTCTTTCTTTTCTACATATACTCTGTAAACCATGCCTGCCCTTGCTCCCTTCAGTGTTCCAGCGCTTTCAGGGCGCGCTGGCCGATGTCATGACGGTAGAAGGCATTGTCAAAATGAACGCTCTCCACCCGCTCATAGGCTTTTTCAATGGCGCTTTTCAGATCCGCCGCCGTGGCAGTAACACCCAGCACCCGGCCGCCGCTGGTCAGCAGACGGTCCTCCTCCCGCTTCGCTCCGGCCACATAGGTGTGGGCGGCAGTCTCGGCGGGCATGGTGATGGCGAAGCCCTTTTCATAGTGCTCCGGATAGCCGCTGGACGCCATGATGACACAGCAGGCGGCGCCGTTGGAGAACTTCACCTCAGTTTCTGCCAGCGTTCCGTTCCGGCAGGCCTGCATGATCGTCAGCAGGTCGCTTTCCAGAAGCGGCAGGACCACCTGTGTCTCCGGATCACCGAAGCGGCAGTTATACTCAATGACCTTGGGGCCCTTCGGCGTCAGCATCAGTCCGAAGTAGAGGCAGCCCCGGAAGGTGCGGTTTTCCGCGTTCATGGCCTCCATGGTGGGCAGGAAAATGGTCTCCATGCACACGCGGGCCATGTCCTCGGTGTAGTAGGGGTTGGGGGCCACGGTGCCCATGCCGCCGGTATTCAGACCCTCGTCATGGTCATGGGCCCGCTTGTGGTCCATGGAGGACACCATGGGAACCACGGTCTTGCCGTCGGTAAAAGCCAGCACGGAGACCTCCGGGCCGGTGAGGAATTCCTCAATGACCACCTGATTTCCGCTGTCGCCGAAGGCGCGGTCCAGCATGATGGATTCCACGGCGGCAACGGCATCCTCCCGGGTCTCAGCGATGAGCACGCCCTTGCCCAGGGCCAGACCATCGGCCTTGACCACCACGGGCAGGGCGCAGGACTTCACATAGTCCATCGCGGCGGCAGCATCGGTAAATACCTGATACTCCGCCGTGGGGATCCCGTATTTTTTCATCAGGTCCTTGGAAAAGACCTTGCTGCCCTCAATGATGGCGGCCTTCGCCTCCGGGCCGAAGCAGGGGATCCCAGCGGCCTCCAGCGCGTCCACCGCACCCAGCACCAGCGGATCGTCCGGCGCCACCACGGCGAAGTCAATGCTGTGGGTCTTGGCAAAGTCCACCTGCGCGGAAATATCCTTCGCGCCGATCTCCGGGACGCACACAGCGTCAGCGGCGATACCGCCGTTGCCGGGAGCGCAGTAGATCGTCTCCACAGCGGGATTCTCTTTCAATTTTTTGACGATGGCGTGCTCACGGCCGCCGCCGCCGATAACCAGAAGGTTCATGGTTCCCTCCCTGAATGAATTTTGGATGCTGCCCCGCAGACGTCTTCCGCAAACCGGTAAGGTGTTTACGGGGGAACGTGCGGGGCAGCGGAACGGATCTGCGTTTGCGTCTGTGCGGACGCGGAAGCTTTGAATTGTACGGCGGCTCAGTGATGGAACAGCCGTGCGCCGGTGAAGGCCAGCACCATGCCGTATTTGTCGGCGGTGGCGATGACATGGTCATCCCGGATGGAGCCGCCGGGCTCGGCAATGTAGGTCACGCCGGACTTTCTGGCCCGCTCCACATTGTCGCCGAAGGGGAAGAAGGCATCGCTGCCAACAGTGACGCCGGCCTGCGTGGCGATCCACGCCTTCTTTTCCTCCGGGGTCAGGATCTCGGGGCGGACCTTGAAGGTGTTCTGCCACACACCGTCGGCCAGCACGTCCTCATACTCGTCGGAGGTGTAGATGTCGATGGCGTTGTCCCGGTCAGGGCGGCGGATGTTGTCTACGAATTGCAGACCCAGCACCTTGGGATGCTGGCGCAGATACCAGTTGTCCGCCTTCTGACCAGCCAGACGGGTGCAGTGGATGCGGCTTTGCTGGCCTGCGCCCACGCCGATGGCCTGACCGTCCTTCACATAGCAGACGGAGTTGGACTGGGTGTATTTCAGAGTGATGAGGGCCACGATCATGTCGATCTTGGCAGCCTCCGGAAGCTCCTTGTTTTCAGAGACGATGTTGGTCAGCATCTCCCTGTCGATCACAAGGTTATTGCGGCCCTGCTCGAAGGTGACGCCGAACACATCCTTGTGCTCCACGGCGGCGGGGACGTAGTCCGCGTTGATCTGGACCACGTTGTAGCCGCCCTTCTTCTTGGTTTTCAGAATTTCCAGCGCCTCGTCGGTATAGCCGGGGGCGATGATGCCGTCGGACACCTCGCCCTTGAGGTACTGGGCGGTGGCGGCGTCGCAGACGTCGGAGAGAGCGGCCCAGTCACCGTAGGAGCACAGGCGGTCAGCGCCGCGGGCGCGGATATAAGCGCAGGCGATGGGGGAGAGCTCGGCGGTGTCATCCACGAAGTAGATCTTCCGGTCCACCTCGCTCAGGGGCCGTCCCACGGCGGCGCCGGCGGGGGAGACGTGCTTGAAGCTGGCGGCGGCGGGCAGGCCGGTGGCGGCCTTCAATTCCTTCACCAGCTGCCAGGAGTTCAGCGCATCCAGCAGGTTGATATAGCCGGGCTTTCCGTTCAAAACGGTAAAGGGCAGGTCAGAGCCGTCCTGCATAAAGACCTTGGACGGCTTCTGGTTGGGATTGCAGCCATATTTCAGTTCCAACTCGTTCATTTCGGCACCTTCTCCTTAATCTCCCAGATTTTTGTTGAACAGGCGCACCTCGCCGTTCACGTTGGTATAGAGGGACACCTTGTTGTCTCCGTTCAGAGAGGCCCAGACCTCCTCCGGCTTGGGAACGGTGACCTCCAGAGGCTCACCGGCAAAGGTGGGCAGAGGATTTCCGTCACCCTGATAGGTGCTGATGAAATAGCCCTGATTCTCGTCGCAGCCCTCATAGCAGAAGAATTCCCGCAGGCAGCGGCCGTTCTTGTGCTTCAGAATGGACATCTCAAAAGAGCCGTCGGCATTCAGAATGGCGGAGATGCGGGGGGTCCAGTTGGGCTCGTCCGGCTCGTATTCCCGGGTCATCAGGCCCTTGCGGAAATCGCCGTGCTGACAGATGGTGTCCGTCTGGTCGCCGTTGGTGACCACCAGCGCGTCGCCCATGGTCCGGACGGGATGATAGATGATGAGGCTGGGATCCTCCAGCTTGGCGGGATCATGAGCCTCGGTGCGGATGCCGTCCTCCGTTTTCACGAAGATCCGGTTGCGGCTGTTGGCGCTGCGGCCCATGATGAAATAGTAAACGAGGTCCCGGCTTACAAGGATGCCCCGGCCGGGGTAGGGATTCTCCCGCAGAAGGGTCAGAAAATCAAGCATTGCTCTTCTCCTTTACGATTTGTTCCGAGACCAGCTCCGCTGCCCGGGGCAGAAGCTGCCATTCGGCCTGCTCCATGACCCGGCGCTGAAGGGTTTCGGGGGTGTCGTCCGGCAGGACCTCCACAGCTTTTTGCAGCAGGATCTCTCCGCCGTCCGGGATCTCATTGACAAAATGCACCGTGGCTCCCGTGACCTTCACGCCCTTGGCCAGAGCGGCCTCGTGGACCTTCAGACCGTACATCCCCTTGCCGCAGAAGGCGGGGATCAGAGAGGGATGCACATTCAGGATGCGGGAGGGCCAGCGGGCGGTAAAGTCCGCACTGAGGATGGTGAGGAAGCCGGCCAGAACAATGAGGTCGATCTCATGCGCCGCCAGCAGGTCGGACAGGGCGGACTCAAAGGCCGCCTGACCGCCGCAGCGCTTGGGGGAGACCGTCTCGGCGGGAACGCCGGCGTTGGCCGCCCGGGTCAGGGCGTAGGCTCCTTCATTGGAGGAGACCACCAGCGCGATCTCTCCGTGGGGCAGCAGTCCCGCCGCCTGCGCGTCCAGCAGTGCCTGTAAATTTGTGCCGCCGCCGGAGACCAGCACGGCGATCTTCGCTTTTTTCATAGTCATGATCTCTCCTTTGCCGCCGATGCGCCGATTCCTTTCAGCGCACCGGAGCAGTATACGTCAGGATACCGCAGAAAAGCGGGACAGTGCGTACCGGGAGCGGTTTCACTCAGCACAAAGCAACTTTTTCTTCGCCGGCAACGATTTCGCCGCAGACATAGGCATCGATCCCCTCTGCCTTCAGAGCGGAGAGGGCCGCGTCGGCGGTCTCGGGGCTGACGATCACAGCCATGCCCACGCCCATATTGAAGGTGTTGAACATATCGTGCTCGTCGATGCCGCCCTTTTTCTGGAGCAGACGGAAAATGGCGGGTGTTTTGATAGCGGCCTTGTCGATCCTGGCGCACAGGCCGTCGGGGATGCAGCGGGGGACATTCTCATACAAGCCGCCGCCGGTGATGTGGCTGACGCCCTTCACGTCTGCGGCCTCGATGCAGCGGAGGACGGGCTTGACATAGATGACGGTGGGACGGAGCAGGGCCTCGCCCAGAGTTTCACCCAGCTCGTCATCATACCGGCCCAGATCGGCGTTCTCCACGTCGAATACCTTGCGGACCAGAGAGTAGCCGTTGGAGTGGAAGCCGGAGGAGGGCAGAGCCAGCACCACATCGCCCTCTGCCATGCGGCCGGAATCGATGACCTTGGGCTTGTCCACCACGCCCACGGTGAAGCCCGCCAGATCGTAGTCATCAGCGGCCATCATGCCGGGGTGCTCGGCGGTCTCACCGCCGATGAGAGCGCAGCCGGCCTGGACACAGCCCTCCGCCACGCCGGAGACGATGGCTGCCACCTTTTCCGGCACGTTCTTGCCGATGGCGATGTAATCCAGGAAAAACAGGGGCTTCGCGCCGCAGCAGATCACGTCATTCACGCACATGGCCACGCAGTCGATGCCGATGGTGTCATGCTTGTTCAGCAGTTCGGCCAGACGCAGTTTGGTGCCCACACCGTCGGTGCCGGAAACCAGCACCGGCTCCGTCATACCGGTCAGATCGGGGGCAAACAGGCCGCCGAAGCCGCCAATGTCAGAAACTACGCCGGGGATGTGGGTGCGCTTGACGTCCGCGCTCATCAGCTTGACGCCCTTGTAACCGGCAGTGATGTCCACACCGGCTGCCGCATAGGCGGCGGAGTGAGATTTTTCCATGTCGATCATTCCTTTCCGTTCCAGCAGTAGGTACAGACCTTATCCCGGTCGATGCCGATGGCTTCCAGCACGCCGTCCAAAGACTGATAACCGAGAGAATCAAAACCGAATTTTTCACAGATGGACTTGAGCAGGCACTGACCCCGCTCCGTGGAGGAATCGGAGTACTCATCCAGATGCTTGTGTCCTTCATCACCCTCCAGTTCCTGGATCACCCGCCGGGCCAGCAGCTCCATATCGGAGTTGCCCCGGGAGAAGTTCAAGTACTTGCAGCTATACATAATGGGCGGGCAGGCAGAGCGCATGTGGACCTCTTCCGCACCGGACTCATAGAGGAAGTCCACCGTTTCCCGGAGCTGGGTGCCCCGGACGATGGAATCGTCCACAAACAGCAGCTTTTTCCCCTGAATCAGCTCGGAAACGGGGATCTGCTTCATTTTGGCCACCTGATTGCGGACCTCTTGATTGGCAGGGGTGAAGGACCGGGGCCAGGTGGGGGTGTACTTTACAAAGGGGCGGGCGAAGGGCTTGCCGCTGCGGTTGGCGAAGCCGATGGCGTGGGGGACGCCGGAATCCGGCACACCCGCCACATAGTCCACCTTGGGGAGCCGGCCCTGGGCCACCTCGTCGCGAGCCATGATCTCGCCGTTGCGATAGCGCATGACCTCCACGTTGACGCCCTCGTAATTGGAGTTGGGGTAGCCGTAATAGGTCCAGAGAAAGCCGCAGATCTTCATTTCCTTACCCGGAGGAGAGACGGTCTCATAGCCGTTCCGGGTCAGGGCCACGATCTCACGGGGGCCTAACTCGTAAGCGTCCTCATAGCCCAGCTTATGATAGGCGAAGGATTCAAAGGATACGCACAGGCTGCCGTCCGGGTGCTTGCCTACCAGCACAGGCAGGCGGCCCAGCCGGTCGCGGGCAGCCAGAATACCGTCCGGCGTCATCAGCAGGATCGTGATAGAGCCTTTGATCATCTCCTGCGCGTACAAAATGCCCTCCACCAGATTTTCCTTCATATTGATGAGGGCGGCCACCAGCTCGGAGACATTGACCTTTCCGCTGCTCTGGGCCATGAACTGATGTCCGTGGTCGGAGAAATAGGTATCGATCAGCTCATCGATGTTGTTGATGATACCCACCGTGCAGATGGCGTACAGGCCCAGATGGGAGCGCACCAGCAGCGGCTGGGGGTCGGTGTCGCTGATGCAGCCCATGCCGATGTGGCCCTTGAACTCATGCAGCGCGCTTTCAAATTTCGTGCGGAAGGGGGTGTTTTCAATATCGTGGATCTCCCGGACGAACCCGGTCTCCGGCCCGTAAACCACCATGCCGCCCCGGCGAGTGCCCAAATGGGAGTGGTAGTCCGTGCCGAAAAATACGTCCAGTCCCACATCCCGGTGGGAGATCGCTCCAAAATAACCGCCCATTACGCGAAGAACAGCTGGGAGAGGGTCATGGGATCGATGTATTGGCCGTCCTTATAGACCCGCATGTTGCCGCTGGCCACCTCGTCGATGAGCATAACGCTGCCGTCGGGTGCATAGCCGAACTCAAACTTGATGTCATAGAGGACCATGCCCTTTTCCTTCAGATCATCGGCCACGATCTGAGTGATCTTCTGGGTCTCCTCCTTGATGGCATCATACTGCTCGGCGGTCATCACGCCCAGAGCAACCAGCGCGTCCTTGGTCACCAGAGGATCGCCCTTCTCGTCATTCTTGAAGGTGGTCTCCACATAGGCGGGCAGGTCGGCGCCCTCAGCGATATACTCGCCGTAGCGGCGGATGAAGGAGCCGACGGCCTTGTGACGGCAAATGACCTCCAGACCATGGCCAAAGACCTTGGCAGGGAGGACTTCCATCGTGGTATTATTCAGGTCGGCGCTGACAAAATGGGTCTTGATGCCGGCGGCGTTGATCTTCTCAAAGAAATAGATGCTCATGCGCAGGTTCACATCGCCCACGCCGTCGATGGTCAGGCCCACGGAGTTCTCACCGGGATCGAATACGCCGTCCTTGCCGGTGCAGTCATCCTTGAACTTCAGCAGATAGTTGCCGTTTTCCAGAGCGTAAACGTTCTTGGTCTTGCCAGTATAAACGAGTTCCATAGTATTGTACCTCCAAAATGTTTTGAATATCGGTTTTATCAGGAAAAGATCAATGCTTGTGTGAACAGCTTAGTGGGCCAGCTCCGCCTGAAGCTTGGCCTCCTTGGCGGCGATCTGCTCTGCCATCTCGGAGCGCTGAGCGTCCAGCTTGGCGGCCAGCGCGTCATCGCTGACGGCCAGAATCTGAGCGGCCAGCACAGCGGCATTCTTCGCGCCATTGATGGCCACGGTAGCCACGGGGATGCCGCTGGGCATCTGCACGGTGGCCAGCAGGGCATCCAGACCGTCCATGGCACCGCCCTTCATGGGGATGCCGATCACCGGCAGCGTAGTGTTGGCGGCAAAGGCACCGGCCAGATGGGCTGCCATGCCGGCCGCGCACAGGATGACGCCAAAGCCGTTGGCCTTTGCGCTCTTGGCAAACGCAGCCGCCTCGGCGGGCGTGCGGTGTGCCGACAGGATGTGTGCTTCAAAGGGGATATCCAGCGCTTTGAGCTGGGCACAGGCCCCCTTGACCACCGGCCAATCACTGTCGGAACCCATGATCACAGCAACTTTACGAACCATAATCCAAACCCTCTCTTTCCACTTCTGACAAACAAAAAAGGCAGTGGTACACCTGCACCACAGCCTTTATTTTTGCGTATTCTGTTCCCATGCCTTGCACGAAGCTGCACGATGCCCCTGACATGCACGAATATTGTTTCGTTCCATGCGACCCGGCAGCGTCTTTTTCATGGATCTCTTCCTCCGCAGTTTCTGTGCTGGCATTTCTGCAGGGTGCGGGGCCCGCTCTATGGGGTGACCGTCCCTGTGCTACATACAGTTTACGGCAAAAAAATGGCTTTGCAAAGGGTGTTGCGGCAAATTCTCCCTTGTGTTTCCATGCGCCAAAAAACTTTCAAAAGTTTTGTGCAGTTTCGCCATCGTTTTTCTTTTTAAGTATGACTTATGGCTTGAGTATATTTTCCGCAAAATCTTCCAACCGTCTTTGTCCCAAAAGACGTACTTTTCTGCCCGGTTCAGAAGATGATCTTTGCCGTGGTGGCCCGGGCGGCGCGGATGAGGTCCGCCGGAGCACAGCACACCTGGGTGCCGATGCGCCCGCCGGAAACATACACTTTTTCCTGTACGAGGACACTCTCGTCGAACACGGTCTTGTACTGCTTCTTCATGCCCACGGGGCTGCAGCCGCCGCGCACATAGCCGGTGACCTTGTTGATGTCGGCTACATGGATCATGGCCACGCTCTTTTCGCCCACGCTGCGGGCGGCGGCTTTCAGATCCAGCTCTGCCGCCACCGGGATGACAAACACAAAGTAGTTTTTGCTGCTGCCCTGGGTCACCAGCGTCTTGTATACGCAGGCCGGGTCCTCGCCCATGCTGCCAGCCACATCCACACCGGCCACGGCCACACCCTCTTCGTGGGCGTACTCGTGGGCCGTATAGGGCACCTTTTCACGTTCCAGAATGCGCATGGCATTGGTTTTTGCTTCTTTTCCCATTTTATCTCAACCTCTTATTTTTTGGGTCAAACCCTCTCCGTTTTGCTGTACAAGGCTGCGCGTCCTCGCCTTCTCCGTCATTACGGCGGAGAGGGTTCTCTTGCCATCATTTTACCACGTTCCCCTTTGAAATAACAGCCCCTCCGGGCAGAGTTTCCGGCAAGAAGCTGTAAAAATGCCCCTGCAAACTGCTTTTTTGCACAAATTTCAAAAAGTTCTTGACTTCAGTTTCCTGAAGTGTTATCATAGCACCATCACTTCAGGAAACTGAAGTCTAACGTTGCAAGCTGCGGCAAAGGAGCCGGTCTCCCCTGCCGTTTCGCACAGATAGGAAAAGGCAAAGGAGACAAAACCACTATGATCATCGTACTGAAACAGGATGCCCCCGACGTACAGATCCGCGAATTCTGCCACGAACTGGAGGGCATGGGCCTGCAGATCAACGACTCCAAGGGCAGCGACACCCACATTCTGGGCCTCATCGGCGACACCAAGGCCATCGCCGAAAGCTGGGTACTGGCAAACCCCGTGGTGGAGACCTGCCGCCGCGTGTCCGAACCTTATAAAAAGGCCAACCGCAAGTTCCACCCGGACGACAGCATCATCGACGTGGACGGCGTGAAGATCGGCGGCGGCAACTTTGCGGTCATCGCCGGGCCCTGCAGCATTGAAAGTGAAGAGCAGATCACCTACTGCGCCCAGCGCGTGAAGGCCGCCGGTGCTTCTCTGCTGCGCGGCGGTGCATTCAAGCCCCGCACCTCCCCCTACTCCTTCCAGGGCATGCGCAGCGAGGGTCTGGACCTGCTCAAGCTGGCCCGCCGCGCCACCGGTGCCCCCATCGTCACCGAGATCATGAACACCGAGCACCTGCCCCTGTTCGAGAACGTGGACCTGATCCAGGTGGGTGCCCGCAACATGCAGAACTTTGAGCTGCTCAAGGCCGTGGGCCGCCAGAACAAGCCGGTGCTGCTCAAGCGCGGCCTGGCCAATACGCTGGAAGAGTTCGTGATGAGCGCCGAGTACATCATGGCCGAGGGCAACGAGAATGTCATCCTCTGCGAGCGCGGCATCCGCACCTTTGAGACCAGCATGCGCAACACCCTTGATCTGGCCGGTGTGGTGATGCTGCACAAGATGACCCACCTGCCCGTAGTGGTGGACCCCAGCCATGCCTGCGGCCACGCCTGGATGGTGCCGGAGCTGGCCAAGGCTGCCGTTGCCGCCGGGGCCGACGGCCTGATGATCGAGGTGCACAACAACCCCGCCAAGGCCAAGTGCGACGGCGCCCAGAGCCTGACCCCCGACCAGTTCGATGAGCTGATGCAGTTCATCGGCAAAGAGGTCGAGTTCTTCGGCAAGAAGATGAACTGAACCATTTGAACCCTCTCAGTCATCGCTGCGCGATGCCAGCTCTCCCGAAAGGGAGAGCTTTTTTGTTTGCGGGGAACATTCTGCTGTCCGTGCTGGCTTTCCGGCCGTTCCCCGAAAGGGGTCGTTTCCTCATTTTCTTTTCCGCAGTTTTGTGCTATACTATAATATATTTTGCAGTTTACTTCTGAAACGAGGTATTTTCAATGAAAGCACATATTGCACGCAACCAGAATGCCGGGGTGCCGCTGGCGCTGGGCTGGAACCTTTCCGCCGGCGACCGCGGCAAGCTGGACGGCATGGCCCCTGCCTTTGGCATGAAGATCCTGCCCGTGTCCCCTGCCGACGCCGGCAAGACCGTGGCGCAGCTGCTGGGTGAAGTGGAGACCAGATCCGCCCGCACGCTGGTGCTGGAGCCGGGGGCTTACCCGTCCGCTCTGGTGCTGGCCAACTTCAAGGACAAGGACGTGGACACCCTGCTGGACCTGCTGAAGCAGGCGCAGGTAAACATCCCCCTCAAGGCCGTGGTGACCCCCGCCAACCGCAGCTGGGTGTTCGGCGACCTGCTGGCCCACCTGCAGGAGGAGCACACCGCCTTTACCGCAGCAAAGGAGAACCAGACCCGATGAAAACCACCCTGTTCAACCGCCTCACCGCCGGACTGCTGGCGGCGGTGCTCTGTCTGAGTGTGCTGGCCGGCTGTGCCGCCAAGCCCCAGAAGGAGCTGACCCGCTATAGCACCATCTTCTATGATGTGTTCGACACCGTCACCCAGGTGATCGCCTACTGCGAGAGCGAGGAAGAGTTCACCAAGCAGATGGAAGCCCTGCACGCCGACCTGATCTCTTACAACCAGCTGTACGACATCTACAACGACTACGACGGCGTGGTGAATGTGAAAACCATCAACGACAACGCCGGCAAAGCCCCCGTGCAGGTGGATGACCGCATCCTGTCCATGCTGGAGCTGGCCCGCCAGATGTACGACACCACAAACGGCAAGCTGAACGTGGCCATGGGCAGCGTGCTGAACATCTGGCACAACTACCGCGAAGCGGCCGAGGCCACCGAGACCGATGCGGACAACAAGCTGCCCGGCATGGACGAGCTGGAAGCTGCCGCCCAGCACTGCGACATCAACAATGTCATCATCGACGAGGACGCCAAGACCGTCTATCTGGCCGACCCGGACATGCAGCTGGACGTGGGCAGCGTGGGCAAGGGCTATGCCGTGGAAATGGTATGTCAGGCAGCCGAAGCCCGCGGCCTGACCAGCGCTCTGGTGAGCGTGGGCGGCAATCTGCGTGCCATCGGCACAAAGCCGGACGGCAGCCAGTGGACCGGCGGTGTGGAAAACCCATGGAACGCTTCCGACCTGTACACCGCCAGTTCCATGCTGAGCGGTGCCATCAACATGAGCGATATGGCCCTTGTGACCAGCGGCGACTACCAGCGCTACTATGTTGTGGACGGTGTGCGCTACCACCACCTCATCGACCCGGCCACCCTCTGGCCCGCCGCCTACTTTGACGGCGTGAGCGTGCTGGCTCCGGACTCCGGTGTGGCCGACTGCCTGACCACCGGCCTGTTCTGCCTGCCTCTGGAAGAGGGCAAGCAGCTCGTGGAATCGCTGGACGGCGTGGAAGCCCTCTGGTGCACCACCGATGGCGAAGTGGTCACCTCCAGCGGGTGGAGCGAGCATACGAATTAAATAAGGAACGACCCTCTCCGTCATTGCTTCGCAATGCCACCTCTCCCGAAGGGCGAGGCTATGCTGCCTTTATCCCAGGCCAGCGATAGGCTCCCCCTTCGGGGGAGCTGGCAAAGCCAACAGGCTTTGACTGAGAGGGTCGTTCTTTTACTTGATATCCAGTTCGGGCGGCACGTCGATCTGGTCAGAGACGTACTTGCCGTTCTTTTTGCGCTGACGCACACACTCGGTGAGCAGATACTCGATCTGCCCGTTCACCGAGCGGAAGTCATCCTCAGCCCACGCGGCAAGGGCATCGTAGAGCTTCGCATTCAGGCGCAGGGGGATCTGCTTTTTCGGCTCTGCCATCAGTACAGGCTGCCGCTGTTCACAATGGGCTGCGCGTCACGGTTGCCGCAGAGCACCACCAGCAGGTTGGAGACCATTGCCGCTTTGCGCTCATCGTCCAGTTCCACCACTTTGTTCTCACTCAGGCGGTCCAGCGCCATCTCCACCATACCCACGGCACCGTCCACGATCATCTTGCGGGCATCAATGATGGCGCTTGCCTGCTGACGCTGCAGCATGACCGCCGCGATCTCGGGGGCGTAGGCCAGATAAGTGATGCGGGCTTCGATGATCTCGATCCCGGCGGCGGTGACGTTCTTCTGGATCTCGTCCTGAATGCGCTTTGCCACCACTTCCGAGGAGCCGCGCAGGCTGCCCTCATCGGCCACACCGTCGCCGGTGGTGTCCACGTTGGGGGCTACATCGTAGGGGTAGATGCGCACCACGTTGCGCAGGGCGCTGTCACACTGCAGGGACAGGTATTCTTTGTAGTTGTCTACATTGAACACGGCCTTGGCGGTGTCGGTCACCCGCCAGATGACCGCAATGCCGATCTCCACCGGGTTGCCCAGGCAATCGTTGATCTTCTGGCGGGAGTTGTTCAGGGTCATCACCTTCAGGGAGATCTTCTTGCCGTCCTTCTCACGGTCAGCCTGCACCACAGGGCGCTGCTGAACATCACCGCTCTGGCTCAGGACCGTGCCCGCGGCGGGGTTGACCGCTGTGCAGAAGGGATTGACCCAGTAGAAGCCCTCGCCTTTCAGAGTGCCGATGTAATCACCGAACAGGGTCAGCACCAGCGCTTCCTCGGGCTTGAGGACTTTCAGGCCCGCGAACAGGAAAATACCGATGATGGCATAGATGACAGCGATCGCCAGCGGGATAAAACCCAGGAAGGTAGTATACAGCATTACAAAACCGATGCCGCCCACCACAACCGCAGCCACATAACCCAGCAGGGTCAGCAGAAGCATGGTCATGCCGTTCTTCTTGGTCTGTAAAATCTTCTCTTCCATAAAATGTCCCTCCTTTACAGGGTCCGGAAGTTTCTTTCTGATATCAATATCATATCACATTGTATTTTGATTGTCAAGAACTTCCGATAAACACAAAACCTCCCACTCGAATGAGCGGGAGGTTTTATTACACACAGTTATAATTACCAGAACCAATACCGTTTCTTGACGGCGATATACACGATCAGGCAGACCACGGTCAGCGCACCGGCGGCGATGAAGAAGGTCCAGTTGATATTGGTGAAGCGCAGATTCTGGTTGGTCAGCAGGTAGCTGCCAGCCGTATCGGCGGTGATGGTGCCATCCTTGTAGCTGTTCAGGAACTGCCACTTTTCGCTGGCAGTGTTGTGCAGATACAGGCGGCTGTAAGCGGCGTTCTCACCGGTCAGGGTGATCTGCACCACGCAGGGCAGCGCGCCGCTTTCGCCCAGCTGGAAGCTCAGGCCGTTTTCATCGGGGGCAAAGGTCAGGGCAGTGCTGAACCCGCCCTGGGTGCTCTTGATGCTGGTGCCATCGATCCGCAGGGTATAATCCTCGCCCAGCACGATCAGGCTGCGGCCCGTGGTGCGCAGGGCGCTCAGGATCTCGCCGGTGATGGCGGGCACGTCGCTCTGATAGAGGGACACTTCCTCCCCTGCGGCGTTTTGGATGGCGGCCACGGTGGCATCGGTAGTGACGTTGTCCTCGGTGCCCTCACCGCTGGTATCGCTGCTGCTGCCGGAGGTGGAGGCGGTGCGGTTGACGATGACCGTGACCGAGGTGGAGGCGGTGCCGTTGGAGACCACCACGGAGGTGGCACCCGTGGCAACGCCGGTGATGACACCGGAACCGCTGACGGTGGCAATGCTCTTGTCCTGGCTCTTGAAGGTCAGGCTCTGGCTGGCAGAGGCCGGCGACACCTTTCCGGTGATGGTCTTGGAGGAGCCCGGCTTGAGCACCACATAGTTGGTGTTCAGGGAGATGGACTGGCTGGAGACGGTGCTGGTGTTGGCCGCAACCACCGTAACGGTGGCCGTGCAGCTCACGTTGCCGTCCGTGGCGGTGATGGTGGCCTTGCCGGGGGCAACGCCGGTCACCTTGCCAAAGTTGTTGACGGTGGCCACCTTCTCATTGGAAGAGCTCAGGCTGACGTTGATATAGTTGGCTGCCGAGGTGGGCAGCACTGCCAGCGAAAGGCTGGTGGTCTCGCCCACGGCAATGGTGCTGGATGCAAGGGTGATATCCATTTCGGTGGCGATCATGCTGGCATCCGGCTGGGGGGTGATGGTATAGGTGCAGCTCACCCCGCCGCAGGTGGCGGTGATGTTGGCCGTGCCCAGGCCCACAGCCTGCGCCACGCCCTCACTGTCCACCGAGACAACATTGGGGTTATCAGAGACATAGGTCACGCCGTTCTTGCTGGCGGCATTGGCGGGGGAGGTCACCGGGGAGAGCTGCTGGGCCGTGCCCGCCAGCGGGGCGGCATCGTAGCTGCCGGTCTCGATGCTCTCGGCGGTAACTTTATCCCAGGGAAAGCTCACCTTGGGCAGCGTGAGGGCCAGCGGCGTGGTAACAGGGCCGGCAGCCGACGCAGGCAGGGCGGCGGCACAGGCCAGCACACCCAGCAGAACCGCGCTGGCGGCCAGCTGTTTCGGGTTCAGTTTCATTCTTTCGTACCTCTTTGGGCGTTGATGTGAGCGCTTAGCGGAACAGAACGCCCAGAGCTTCCATCGCGTATTCGAAATAGGTCAGCTTGTCGTACTCCACGCGGGCGGTGACGCTCATACCGTTGGACAGATCGACCTTGTCGCCGCTGTTGCTGATGACGTAGGTGCTGTCCGGGGTGATGGTCATTTTGTAGTAGGAGCCGGAGGAGCTGGCGGTCACATCGCTGTCGATGGAGGTCACGGTGCCGGTCAGGGTGCCGTAGGAATACTCCGACAGGCCGGTGATGGCGATCTTGCAGGGGTCGCCCACATGGAGCAGCGGCCTGTCGCTGAGGGTGACGTAAGCCACCACCTCGAGGTCGCTGTTCTCGCTGGCGACGGTGGCCAGCGGGGTGCCGGCGCTGAGCACCATGCCCACCTTATAGGGCGTGTCCATGTGGATGACGCCGGAGGTGGGGGCATAGATGTAGTAGTCGTTGGCGCCGGTGCTCAGGGCGTCCATCTGGCTCTGCAGATTGTCGATGTTGCTCTGCACACTGGTCAGGCTGGCAGAGATCGACTGCAGGGTAGAGTAATACAGGGCCTCCACCTCGCTCTGGTTCTGCTCCATCAGGGCCTTGATCTGCTCGTCGGAGTAGCCTGCGGCCTGATAGGGCGAGGCGTCGAATGCCTTCTGGGCAACCTGACTCTTGTAGGTCTCGTACTGGTAGTAGTAGGGCTGGTCGTCAATGTCCGTCTCGCTGAAGTAGTTCTTGTCGTCCTGAATGGACTTGACCAGCTTCTCGTACTGGCTCTTCTGCTTTTTGTAGATGTCCAGCTGGCTCTGGAGGCTGTCCTGCTGCATATCGAGGTCGGTGCTCTTGATGTGAGCGATGAGGTCGCCCTCGTTGACGTAGGTACCCTCGGCGATGTTCAGCTCGGTGATGGAGCCGGAGTAGCTGGACATGATGTAGGTCTTGTTGGCGGCCTGCACCGAGCCGCTGGACTGACTGACGTAGGTGCGGTAGTTTTTGGTGCTCCACACCACGAGGAAGAGGATGAGGGCAGCCGTCAGGAGAATGAGCGCGTAGCCGAAAGGCGGCAGCTTTTTCTCCATCATGATGCGGCGGTCCTGCAGCTCGTTGATGTCGCGGATGGTCGTCGTCATATTACTTTGTCTCCATAAAGGTATCCACAACGCCCTCGTCATCATCCTGATTGACAAAGATGGTGTAGACAGTGCCGGTCAGCTCGAGCTCGTGCTCAAAAGCCATGATGTTCAGCTTCTGGGAGGCGAGACCGCTCTGGCTCATGGGGCCGACGTAGTGGGCGTACAGGCAGTTGCGCACGCGGAGCACAGCGTCCATGGAGTAGCCGGCCTCCATGCGGGGGATGAGCTGGGTGGCCTGCTGCATCATATAGACTTCGGGCTGGGGGTTGGGGCCGGCGGGCAGTTTGATGCACTGCACGAGGGGGCCGAGGGGCTGTGCGCCGTTGCTCTTGATAAAGTTGTGCATCTGGGTCAGCACGATCTGCATATTGTTGAACTCTTCGGGCTGGATGCGGCGGCTGACCACATTGGTCAGCTTGAGGGTCTTGTTTTCTGCGGTCTGGATCTCTCTCATGATTTTATACCACCTGTTCTTGGTTTCATTGCTTGTAATAGGCAATGGTAAAATGTAACGTATCACTCTGCTGTGTTAAGACGCTGTTGAATCGTGCGGTCGATTTGAGTGCAAACCGCTTCAAATTGCCGATTTACTTCGCGGTTGGAAAACCGCAGTACCTCAATTCCATACTGCTCAATGATACAGCTTCGTTCGTGGTCGTAAAGCTGTCCCTGTTCTGTATAGTGTTGAGAACCGTCCAACTCAATGACCAGTTTCGCTTCTGCGCAATAAAAGTCAACGATAAAAAATTCTATCACACGCTGTTTATAGATTTTTATCGGATAATCAAGCAGAAAACCAAACCAGAGCTTACGCTCCTGCGGGGTCATCTCGTGGCGCAAATGCTTTGCACGAGAATTTAAGCGGCGGTCATAGGGCAGATTATGTACAGGCATACAGCGTCTCCTGTTTCGCTATGGCCGAAAGTCAGTGGCTTGCGGTCAGGCTGTCCTTTGTCCAACCTCTCAGTCTGCTTCGCAGACAGCTCCCCTGGTAGGGGAGCCTCTGGCGAGGAGGCAAAGCTTTGCGGAATGCCAAAGCCTCCCCTCGTTAGGGGAGGTGGCACGGCGTCAGCCGTGACGGAGAGGTTGAGTCCAGCAGAGGCGTTTCGGGTAAGTCTACATCTTGCCATTACCTATTACTATATCAAAGTAATAAGTCCAAATTGTAAACTTCGAAATAACTTAATAAAAAAATAAGGTATGCCCGGAGGCAGGTGCCTCCGGGCATACCATTACGAGGCATTATCATCCGGCGGCCCGAGAGCCGCCGGACGAAATACACTTCAGATTCTAGGGGTTACTGATTAGACACCAAGGACATCCTTGCCGTCAGCACCCACGTGGGTAATGCCCATAACACCGTCGTTGAAGCCGATCTTGGCAGGAGCGGTGCCCAGGGTGTAGACGACAGAAGCCAGACCCAGAGTACGCATGACCTTGTTGCCGAAGGTCATGTCGTCGCCGTTGACATCACCGTAGAAGTTCGTCTTCAGAGAACCCTCGTCGCCGAAGATCTTCTGGCCGTCATCGCCGCCCCAGTTGCCGCTGAACATCACGCCCAGAGTGGAGTTAACAGCCTTCTGGAAGAAGGAGTTGCTGATCAGGGTGATCACGTTGGTGTTGAACTGCTTGACGTTAGCAGCGCCCCAGACAGGAGCGGCGGTGTCAGCCAGGATGGTGAACAGGTCAGCGCCGCCGTAGACGACCTCAGAGTTAACAGCAGTAAAGTTTGCAGGCATCATCATAATGAATTACTCCCTTCAAATGATTGAAAAACAAATTTAGTCGGCCCAAATCCCAGATGCGCATCCGGAAAAAAAGCCATTTATGTAACTGCGTGCGCACGCAGCTGCAACGAATTAGTAGGTGATGGACTCGCCATCGTCCTCGTCCTCCACCACCTTGGCGGCAGAGACAGGGGCTGCGGGCTTCTCCCCGCGCTTCTTATCGCGGAAGATGCCCTGCTGCAGGCTCCAGAGCTCGTAGTATTTGCCCTGCTTTTCCAGCAGCTCTTCGTGGGTGCCGCGCTCTACGATCTCACCGTGGTCCATGACCAGGATGAGGTCACAATCACGGATGGTGGAGAGGCGGTGGGCGACGATCAGCATCGAGCGGTCTGCCAGCTGGTTGTAGATCATATCAAAGATGGTATTCTCTGTGCCAAAGTCCAGACTGCTGGTGGATTCGTCCAGGATATAGAGGTTCGCATCCTTCAGGAAGGCGCGGGCCAGTGCAAGACGCTGCTTCTCACCGCCCGAGAGGCCGTTGCCGGCTTCTTCCAGATAGGTGTTGTACTGCAGCGGCAGCTTGCGGATGAACTCGTGGGCATCTGCCTTCTTGGCAGCGGCCTTGACCTCATCGAGGCTGGCTTCCGGTCGGGAAATGCGGATGTTGTCGTAGATGGTCTTGCTGAACAGCTCGACGTTCTGGGGGACATAGGCGATGGCACGGCGGACGGAGGCATTGCTGTACTCGTCCAGATCGACGCCGCCTACGCTGATGGTACCGCTTTCCGGCTCATAATACTTGAGCAGGAGTTTGGTGATGGTGGATTTGCCGCTGCCGCTGCTGCCCACGAGGGCCACCTTCTTGCCATAGGGAATGGTGAAGGAGACGTGGCTCAGGGCCGGGGAACGGCTGCCGTAGCGGAAGGAGACATCCTTGAACTCAATGTCACCGTCGATTTTTTCCATCTCGGTGTATTCGCGGGTCTCATCCTGCTCGGACTCATAATCCATGATCTCGGTCAGACGCTTGATGGAGATCTGAGCCTGCTGGATGGACATCTGCAGACTGACCAGCTCGCTGACCGGGTTCGTAAAGTAAGAGGAAAGAGTGCTGAACGCCATATAGCCGCCCAGCGTCATCTCACCATTCAGCACCTGCATGATACCCACATAAGAGGTGACCATACCGAGGATGGTGGTGATGAGGGTGGAGATAAGGGACTGCACCGTGCTGATCTTGCTGGAGCGCAGGCTTATCTTCAGGCTCTTGATGTATTCCCGCTCCAGAGCTTCCAGCTCACGGTCCTCTTCGGCGTTGCACTTGACGGTCTCGATGCCGCGGAGGCTCTCGATCATCTGGCTGTTGAGGATAGCAGACTGCTGCATGGTCTCTTCGTTGATGCGCTTGAAGGGCTGCTTGAAGATGAACACCAGCAGGATGCTCAGCAGGGTGGTGAAAATCGAAATGGAGAAGAGGGTGGCATTCATCCGGAAGAGGATGACGCCGGTGACGCAGGCCATCACGACATCCATCACGACGCTCAGCGCAATGCTGGTGAACACCGATTTGATGGTGCTGGCGTCGGAGTAGCGGGTGGTGATCTCGCCGGTCTTGCGGGTGGCGAAGAACTTCATGGGCAGTTTGAAAACATGCCCGAAGTAGCCCAGCATCAGGGGAATATCGACCTTGATGGACAGATAGATGAGCACCCACTGCCGCACCATACTGATGAGTGCGCTGGTGACGCTCACGATGCTGAACACCAGAATAACAGCCACCAACAGGCTCTTCAAGCCGTAGGGGAGTATCTCATCCATCAGTATTTTGTTATACATCGAGGATGCGATACCCAGAACGGTCATGATGACCGAGCTGAGGATGGCGTAGAAGAAAAGCTTCTTCTGCGGCAGCAGCAGGTCGAGGAAACGCTTGACCATGCTGCCCTGTTTCTGCTTGCCTGCCTTGAACTCCGAAGTCGGGGTCATCAGGAGCAGAACGCCGGTAAAGTTCTTGTAGAACTCATCGAGGGAGATTTTTTTCAGCTCTTTTGCCGGGTCGCCGATGATGACGTAGTCGCGGCATCTGAACTTCTTTCCTTCGTCAGCGCACTTCTTGCGCTCCTCTTCCTGCCGGAGCATGTGCCGACGCCGCTCGCCGTCGTCTTTGATGGTGGTCTTCTTGAAGACCGTCACAAAGTGGGCCAGACCCTCGTCGGTGATGACCTGTGCAATACAGGGAGTGGTGAATTCGCTGAGGAAGTTTTCCCGGTCTACGCGGACGGCGGCGGTGCTGAATCCCAGCTCCTGCGCCGCCTTTTCCATACCGGTCAGGTTTGTGCCTTTCAGGTCGGTACCCATCATGTCCCGCAGACGGGTGATGGTGATCTCCTTTTTGTAATGGAGGCACACCATTGCGAGACAGGCGGCAGCGCAGTCTGTGGTGTCGTGCTGCCGGACATAGGTATAACGCATAGATGCTTCCTTTGTGGTTTCTATTTCAAAACGCCCGCCTTGTGGCTGAGGACGATTTGGCGAAGAAGAAAGGGCTTCCATTCCTGACGCCTCACCCGCTTCTCCAATAAAGCAGCATACAACTCTCTGCCTCGCACTGCCCTGCGACAAAGCGGGGCAGAGAGTAGCTGCTATCAAAAGAAGGGAGCGCCTACCCTTTGATCATTTTGACCGGCCCGGAGAGGGGATTTTGACGTACCGTCTCCTAAACCTTGGGCATAGTATAACACATTCTGTCGGCTTCTTCAAGAGGACAATTTTTAATAAACCCTTAAATTTTGAAAAAAATGTGAAAAAAGTCTCAGTTTGGTAACAGGAAGGCAGCAAAAAGGAGCGGCGAATCTTTCGATTCGCCGCTCCTTCAATAGCTCTTTGGGAAAATCTCAGATGAGATTAGACATTGGTGCTGGCGACATTCTTGACAGTGAAGATCTTAGCGTCAGAAGTGCCCAGAGTGTAGACAACAGAAGCCAGACCCAGAGTGGTCATGATCTTGTTGCCGAAGTTCTGGTCGTCACCACCGGGAACACGACCAACCTTGTACAGAGCAGTGAGGCTGCCGTCGTCGCCGAACAGCTTGTTGTCATCGCCCCAGCTGCCGCTGAACATGGTGCCCAGAGTAGCGTTGATCACACGCTGGAAGAAGCTGTTGCTGACCAGAGTGATAATGTTGGTGGAGAACTGCTTGACATTGGCAGCAGTCCATGCGTTGGGCAGGTAGTCAGCCACAGCGCCGCCGTAGACGACCTCTGCGTTCACAGCAGAGAAGTTTGCAGGCATCATCATAATGAATTACTCCCTTCAAATGAAAAAACGAATATAATCGGTCCCCTCCCGGTTGCGCAACCGGGAAAACCTATGCAACCGAGTGCGCACTCGGCAACATCACGAATTAAGTAAGCTGCCATTTTGGCATCTTTACACTATTTTACCATACTTTCCCCCTTGCCACAAGGCTAAATGACCGGAAAACAGCCAAAACGGGCAGAAAAGTAGAAAAAATGCGTGTAAATCACTCTGCCGCCGCCCCCAGAGCCAAAAAACGCTGGGAGAAAAACGCCAGAATCTCCAAAAATACCATTACAGCTTGGATGTAGTGTAACACAAATACGCCATTTCTTCAAGAGGACATTTTTTAATTTACCTTTAATTTTTGAAAATAATGTGAAAAAGGCTACAGTTTGGTTACACACAGCACACAAAAAAACGGCGAAGAAAACTCTTCGCCGCAAAAAGCGCCTCTTGCCTGACTCGAACAGGCGACACCCTGATTAACAGTCAGGTGCTCTAACCGACTGAGCTAAAGAGGCAGATCACTTAAGTGACTGCGAGTGATATTATACCGCATTCTTGGCCGTTTTGCAAGCCCTGATTTCAAAAAAGTGCAAAAAACAAAAAGCATCCCGGCAGAAACGGGTCGGTTTCTGCCGGGATGCGGGAGACTATTATAATAGGTAACGCAATTACTTCATGCGGCTCTTGGCCTTCATGCGCTGCTCATGGTTCAGGATCTGCTTGCGGATGCGCAGGTTCTCCGGGGTGACCTCCAGCAGCTCGTCCTGTGCCAGGAACTCCAGGCAGCCCTCCAGGCTCAGCTTGCTGATGGGGATCAGGCGCAGAGCGTCGTCGGAGCCAGAAGAACGGGTGTTGGTCAGGTGCTTGGTCTTGCAGACGTTCACGTCCACATCCTCGCCGGAAGCGGTGTAGCCGATGACCATGCCCTCGTACACCTTCTCGCCGGGGCCCACCAGCAGGGTGCCGCGCTGCTGAGCGTTGAACAGACCGTAGGTGACGGCCTCGCCGGTCTCAAAGCTGACCAGAGAACCGGTGGAGCGGTTGGCGATCATGCCAGCCCAGACGTCATAACCGTCGAAGATCTGGTTGATGATGCCCTCGCCGTGGGTATCGGTCAGGAACTGGTTGCGGTAGCCGAACAGGCCGCGGCTGGGCATCCGGAACTCCAGACGCACACGGTCGGAGCCCAGGGACTCCATCTGCTGCAGGATGGCCTTGCGCTGGCCCAGACCGGTCATGACGGCACCCTGATACTGGGTGGGCACGTCGATGACAACATGCTCCATGGGCTCGTAAGTCTTGCCGTCGATCACCTTGGTCAGAACGTGCGGGGGAGAGACCTGCAGCTCATAGCCTTCACGGCGCATGGTCTCGATGAGGATGGACAGGTGCATCTCACCACGGCCCATGACACGGAAGGAATCGGTGGTGGCGGAGTCCTCCACCTTCAGGGCCACGTCCTTCAGCAGTTCCTTCTGCAGACGGTCGCGGATCTGACGGCTGGTGACGAACTTGCCCTCACGACCGGCCAGCGGGCTGTCGTTGACCGAGAAGGTCATCTCCACGGTGGGGTCGTTGATCTTGACGAAGGGCAGCGGCTCCACGTTGGAGGGGCTGCACAGGGTGTTGCCGATGGTCACGTCCGGCAGACCGGAGAATGCCACGATATCACCTGCGGTGATGTTGTCGCACGGCTGACGGCCGTTGGCCTGGAAGTCGTACAGCTTGGTCAGACGGCCGCGCATCTTCAGGTCGGGGTTGTGCCAGTCGCACACGACCACTTCCTCGCCCACCTTGGCAACACCGTTCTGGATGCGGCCGATGCCGATGCGGCCCACGAAGTCGTTGTAGTCCACAGAGGACACCAGCATCTGGAAGGGAGCCTCAGGGTCGCCCTCGGGCGGCTTGATGGTGCTCAGCAGGGTGTCGAACAGGGGGATCAGGTCGGTGCCCGGCACATCCGGGTCCAGGCTGGCGGTGCCGTCACGGCCGCAGCAGAACAGCATGGGGCAGTCCAGCTGTTCGTCGGTAGCGCCCAGGTCCATCAGCAGGTACAGCACCTCGTCGATGACTTCCTTGATGCGGGCGTCAGGGCGGTCGATCTTGTTGATGGCGACCACAAGGCTCAGGTTCTGCTGCAGAGCCTTCTGCAGCACGAAGCGGGTCTGGGGCATACAGCCCTCGGCAGCGTCCACCAGCAGCAGCACGCCGTTGACCATCTTCAGCACGCGCTCCACCTCGCCGCCGAAGTCGGCGTGGCCCGGGGTATCGACGATGTTGATCTTCACGCCCTTGTAGGTGCAGGAGCAGTTTTTGGCCAGAATGGTGATGCCGCGCTCACGCTCGATATCGCCGCTGTCCATCACGCGTTCGGCCACGGCCTGATTGTCGCGGAAAGCGCCGCTCTGACGCAGCAGGGCATCCACCAGCGTGGTCTTGCCGTGGTCAACGTGAGCGATAATGGCAACGTTGCGCAAATCGTTACGAACCATAAAAATTCAACCTCTCTATTATTTCAAACTCATAAAATACGAACGAACGTCATACAAACCTAAGTTTATAACAGAATGGGGCAGTTTGTCAAGATTGTATAAAAACTTTTTGCTCCTTTCGGCAGATTGCCCGCAAAAATCCCGCCGATTTGTGCGGCGTGTACCTTTAAAATGTGCTATACTGAAAGCACAGAATAAAAAGGCACGGCTTGGTATGGCTGGCCGGCAGTTTCCAAAGCAAATGATCCGCTGGGGAGGGACCCTGCTGCCGCAGGCAGTAGGGAGGGCGATGGAATGCAACAGCAGCAACCGCCACCTGCGGTGGAAACAGGGCGCTGCTGTTGGGGCAGTGGCCGACAAGACGCGAACGCCGTTCAGGCGTGAAGCGGATGTCGGGTGCCACAACCCGGGTACATTTTGCGTGGAAACCGCCGGACGGCCGGAGAAGTTGGCCTGAATAACCGGAGGTGTTTTGGGATGAAGATCACGTTTCTGGGCGCGAACCATGAGGTCACCGGCAGCTGTACGTTGCTGGAAGCCGCGGGTCGTCGGTTCCTGATCGACTGCGGCATGGAGCAGGGCAGGGATGTCTACGAGAACCAGCCCATCCCGGTGGCACCCGGCGAGATCGACTGGGTGCTGGCTACCCATGCGCACATCGACCACACCGGTATGCTGCCGCTGCTGGTGCGCAACGGCTTCCGGGGCAAAATCTACGCCACCAACCCCACGGTGGAGCTGTGCGGTATCATGCTGCGGGACTCTGCCCACATCCAGGAATTCGAGGCCGAGTGGAAGAACCGCAAGGCCCAGCGCGCCGGTGCCGAGCCGGTGGAGCCCATGTATACCGTGCAGGACGCCGAGGCGGCCATGAAGCTGTTCGTGGGTGTGGACTACGACAAGCGCATTGAGCTGGCTCCGGGCATCGAGGTGCGGTTCGTGGATGTGGGCCACCTGCTGGGCTCCGCCAGCATCGAGCTGTGGATCACCGAGGGCGACACTACCACCAAGCTGGTGTTTTCCGGCGATATCGGCAACCTGGACCAGCCCATCATCAAGGACCCCGCCTATATCAGCGAGGCGGACTATGTGTTCATGGAGTCCACCTACGGCGACCGGCTGCACGGCCCGCGCCCGGATTATGTGAACGAGCTGGCTAAAATCTTGCAGCGCACCTTTGACCGGGGCGGCAATGTGGTCGTGCCCAGTTTTGCGGTGGGTCGCACCCAGGAGATGCTGTATTTTCTGCGTGAGATCAAGGAAAAAGGGCTGGTCAAAGGGCACGGCAATTTCCCGGTGTACATCGACAGCCCGCTGGCTACCGAGGCCACCCGCATCTTCCGGGACACAGACCCCGATTGCTTTGATGCCCAGACCCGTGCTTTACTGGAAAAGGGCATCGATCCCATCAACGTGCCGGGGCTGCGCATCAGCGTGACCAGTGACGACTCCCGCATGATCAACACTGACCGCACGCCCAAGGTCATCCTGTCGGCCAGCGGCATGTGCGAGGCAGGCCGCATCCGCCATCACCTCAAGCACAACCTGTGGCGGCCGGAGTGCACCATCCTGTTCGTAGGCTATCAGGCAGTGGGCACGCTGGGCCGCACCCTCATCGAGGGGGCCACCACGGTCAAGCTGTTCGGCGAGCCCATCGAGGTGCAGGCGGAGATCTGCCAGCTCACCGGTATGTCCGGCCACGCAGACCGGGACGGACTGCTGCGCTGGGTGAACGCTTTCACCGAGAAGCCCAAGCGGGTGTTCGTGATGCACGGCGAGGATGAGGTGGAAAACATCTTCGTCGACACCCTCACCGGGCAGGGCTTCACCGCCTGCGCGCCCTACAACGGTGCGCAGTGGGCCATCGGTGCCGAGGGTGCCGTCTGCCTGCAGGAGGGCACGAAGGTACGCATCCAGCACAAGGTATCGGAGGGCCAGAACCGCGCCGCCACGGTGTTCCAGCGTCTGGTCAGCGCCGGCAAGCGCCTGCTGCGGGTCATCGAGCACAACGAGGGCGGTGCCAACAAGGATCTGGCCAAGTTCGCCGATCAGATCAACGCTCTGTGCGATAAGTGGGACCACTGAACGGCTGAACAGGAAAGCAAAACAGAAAAACAGGCAGTCCTGTGGTTTCATGGAATCACAGGGCTGCCTGTTTGCATGTTGAGAAAATGGAAAATGTTGCAGATAGGAGACCGTTTCGGACAGGGGCTTGCGTGCAAAGTGGTTGGGGAGGGCCTTGGCACCTTCGGCGGCATAACCAAAGCCCCACTGGGGCTTTGGTTGCGGCAAGCCGCCGCCCTGCCGGAATTCCTCCGGGTCCGGATGCGGCAGCATCCCCGTTAGACATTCCTGGAGGCTGGGACCCGCGCACTGATCAACAGCCCACCGGGCTGTTGATTGCCCTGCCTGCGGCAGTGCCGTGCTGTTCGAATCCCTCCGGGTCCTGAATAAAAAGCAAAACTCCGTGTCAGCAGACACGGAGTTTTGCTTTTTATGGACCTGGAGGGATTCGAACCCTTGACCTCTCGGATGCGAACCGAACGCTCTCCCATGCGGACCTTAAAGAAGCCCCCAAAGGACAAAACATTTCTTTGGGAAAACGGCAAAAAATATAGGTGTAATGCGGGTTTTCAGACGAGCATTACTTTCGAGAAAAAATTGCCGTTTTTGCTTCAATGTAAAAAAGTCACACTTCAGGAGAGATGCGCTTCAGATGTGATTTGAACGGGCGACCATCTGAATACTTCTTGCGGATCATGCACCGTATGGGGATGATTCAGATTATATCCCCTGTGCAATAAAATCAACGAAAAACAGTTAGATTTTTTCTGGCTGTTTCTTTTTTTATGCGTAAATCGGCGAAAACAGTGCCGATCACTACGCACCCAACAAAGATGAAAATGCCCAAAAAGGCTATCAAATATCGTCTTGCTCTGTACAAAATATAGCAATCGGTATACACACCACGAAACATATACGGTATAACGTCGATTTTTGTACATATCCCCGACTGAATGACTGAAGGTGAGCTTTCAGGATGTCTGTTATTTATGTTGCAAAAAATCCGCCCATGCACTAAGATTCACATTTTTTTCAGATAATGGAAGCGCTTCTTTTTACGTTTGACAACGGTTATAGATTGACATGAGCGCACCTGCAAGATAAACTTGATGTAGTATTATGTGAATCAGAGGGAGGCAAATCATGAGCGTCAAGACCACACCTGACCAGCACCAGAGCAACCTCCGTAATGTGTACGGCACCTTCGCTATCGAAGGCATGACCATCAGCAAAGATACACGTAGAAATCTTGACCGTATTGGCAGCGGTCAGTCCAGCTATCAACAGGTCGTGAATGAACTATGCGTAAAGTACGCAAAGAAGGGCTGATTATATTCTCAAAGTATGGTGTCTACACCACGGTGCAACCCATGTGCTGCTAGACAGCGTATCAAAACGAAAAATTAAATAGTGCTGGTCTGACACGCAAGCTGACCGCAAAGCGCAACTTCTACTCTGAATGAATAGAAGCTGCGCTTTTATTTTTACCCACAACACATTTCAAAAGGAGAATGCCTATGGATAAAGACTTTATGCTGCACTACTTTAACAAAGCAGTACAGCCTGAATGGGAGGAACTGCTGAAAACACCGCGCTATCAACCTGCAGCAAGTAAGCGTGACGCGATCGCACGAGAGTTCTTTCGGATGCTGAACGATGAGCAGAAACGCAAGTACCTTGATTTGGAATCCGCAGCCATATTGGCAGAATGTGACATCGCAGAAGCCCTGTATATGAAAGGTGCCGCAGACCGTGAGATGATGATCCGTTAATACCATGAGTTATGACTACTTCTATGGTCAGTCAGGTGAACTGTTTTCTTATTATCGCATCCCGAAAGCACTCTTTCAGGACAGCCGTTTCCGGCAGCTCTCCACCGATGCCAAAACACTGTACGGTATCTTGCTTGACCGCATGAGCCTGTCCGTGAAAAACGGCTGGCTGGACGAGCAGAACCGGGTGTTCATTATCTTCACGATAGAGGATGTCAAGAGGGCGTTGTGTTGCGCAGACAACAAAGCGACCAAGCTGCTCCGGGAACTCGAAAAGTTTGGTCTGATTGAACGAAAACGCAGAGGTCTGGGAAAGCCAAGTTTGGTGTATGTGAAGAACTTTTCGGCAGAATCGTCAAAATCAATATTCCAAAATCGTGATTTTCACGATTCTGGAGGCTTCAAAAACGCAAGTCAAGACCCTTCAAAATCACGATGTAATAAGACTAAAGAGAATGATACTGAAATGAGTGAGACTGATCC
>ERZ779895.1088-NODE-1088-length-32011-cov-9.464983_pt1 | contig 32011 bp, 35 predicted proteins | sample MGYA00511093_ERZ779895 | MGnify/ENA primary metagenome ERZ779895 (study PRJEB29588, sample SAMEA2142970) | human gut metagenome | biome: human gut; feature: human-associated habitat; material: faeces | place: Denmark | collected 2008/2010 ... | reverse complement strand
TACGGCTTCACGCGACAGACCTTCCTCGACCTCGCCGCGCTGGACAAGCTTTGACAGGAGGGCTGGGGTAGATGATGGCAGACGGGACAATTATATTCACGCACAGGCTTGAGCTTGTGCGCCGCTGCACTGCGCAGGGGGTGAGCACATGAGCAGCAGCAGGTACAAGGAGAGCTGGCGGGCGGCTGATGTGCAGTGCCCGTTCTTCCTCGGGGAATCCGCCAAGGGCAAGGAGATAGTGTGCGAGGGATTCACCAGCGGCATGAAGGTGAAGATGCACTTCTCATCGTCGGCAGCGAAGAACAAACACATGGGGCACTGCTGCGTTGGCCCGTATAAAAACTGCCCGATCTATCAAAGCACGATGGGGAAATACAACCAAGCGTCCGGAAAATAAACCGGGCGCTTTTAATTTTCCTACAAAAAGTGCCGTAGAGAAATTCAAGCGGGCTTGTTTATACTTAATGCAAGGAGGTGGAAAGCATGGCGGACTGGATCAGAATCAGAAATGAATACATCACCGGGGACATGGGGCTGCGAACACTGGCAGCGGCGCGGGGAGTATCCTTCAACACGATGAAGGACAAGGCCAAGCGCGAGGGCTGGAGTGCATCACGCGCAGAGTACCGGCAGAGCCTGGGCATAGCAGTCGTCACAGTAACCCCACAACACCACACCACGGACGCCGCACCACAGGCCGGGAGAGAGGTTTCACATAAAGAGGACGCGCGACCCATTGGATATGTCCCGACGGACGCCACGATCACGCGCGCGAGCCGTGTATTCTCCGCGGCCGATCAGCTGCTTGATCGGATAGATGAAATGTCACGGAGAAGTCCGGACGCAAAAGAAGTAAAGCTGCTTGCGGATGCACTCAAGGACGTGAAGGAGATACACATGATACGGGATGAGCTTGACCGCCAGGCGGCGGAGCTGCGCAACCGAAAGCTTGAGCGGGAGGTCGCAGAGGCAGACAGCAGCGGAAAGAATCAGCTGACTGTCGGCATCAGCAACATGGAGCTGGCGGAATAATGCAAGACTTAGTTATAACAAAGCCGAGCGATAAGCAGATGCTGTTCCTGCTCGACCGGCACAAGTACATAGCCTACGGCGGGGCGCGAGGCGGCGGGAAGAGCTGGGCAGTACGCGTCAAGGCGGCGCTGCTGTGCCTGCGGTATGCGGGGATAAGGGTAATGATCGTCCGAAGAACCTACCCGGAGCTGCGGGAGAACCACATCAAGCCGCTGTGTGAAATGCTCCGCTGTTACCACCCGGACAAGACAGAGCGCATAGCAAGCTACAACGACCAGAAGAAAACCATCACATTACGCAACGGCAGCGAGATACTGTTCCGGTACTGCGACAATGAGAAGGACGCGCTGCGCTTCCAGGGTACTGAGGTTGACGTGCTGTTTGTGGATGAGGCAACGCAGCAGACGGAAGAGTGCATGGATAAGCTCAAGGCTTGTGTGCGTGGCGTCAATGATTTCCCGAAACGCATCTACTACACCTGCAACCCCGGCGGCGTCGGGCACGAATGGGTCAAGCGTCTGTTCATCGACAGGCGCTACAAGGACGAAGAGAACCCGGAAGAATACAGCTTCATACAGGCGCTGCCCACGGACAACTATGCACTGATGGAGAAAGACCCCGGCTATCTCAATACACTGGACGCACTGCCGCCGAAGCTGCGCAGAGCGTGGCGGTACGGAGAGTGGGACATATTCGAGGGAATGTTCTTCGACGACTTCCGTACGGAGCCGGACATGGCCACTGCAAAGGAGCACGGCTGCGAGCTGACGCCGGACGAACTGAGAGAGCAGCACAGATGGACGCACGTTATACCGGCGTTCGACCTCAACGCAGGCAACAGCCGCGGGTGGAACATCGTGCGCTCCTACGACTTCGGCTACGGTAAGCCCTTCTCCTGCGCATGGTGGGCGGTGGATTACGATGGGGTGATATACCGCATACTCGAATTATACGGCGGCACAGATACACCGAACGAGGGACTGCGCTGGACACCAGATCAGCAATTCGCAGAGATAGCACGCATAGAGCGGGAGCATCCATGGCTCAAGGGCAAGCGCATAGACGGCGTGGCAGACCCAAGCATATGGGATGCGAGCCGGGGCGAGAGCGTGGCAGAGACGGCAGCAAAGTACAGGATATACTTCTCACCCGGCGACAATGAACGGGTAGCAGGATGGATGCAGTGCCATTACAGATTGCAGTTCGACGAAGAGGGATACAGCCGCATGTATGTGTTCGATAACTGCAAGGCATTCATACGCACGGTGCCGCTGATGATGTTCTCAAAGCACAGACCAGAGGACTTGGACACGACGCTTGAGGATCATGTGTGTGATGAGTGGAGATACATGTGCATGTCCCGCCCGGTCACGCCGATCAAGAAGATAGACAAGCAGACACACTTCATAGATCCGCTGAACCAGTTCAGCAAGAGATAACAGGAGGTAATTATGGACGAAAAGAAAATAGACACCGGCATATCGAGCGGGCTTCCGGTAGACGGTGAGCGACTGCGGAAGTTTACAGTCGAGCTTCAGAAGTACAAGGCGGGCAAGGCAAGCGTTGAGAGCAGAGCAATCGCCGCGGAAAACTGGTGGAAGCTGCGCAACCAAGCGGAGATCAGAAAGCAGACGCAAGGGCTGACAGGCTTTGAGGCAAAGAGCGGGTGGCTGCACAACGTCATAGTCGCCAAGCACGCCGACGCGACCGAGGCATTCCCTGAACCGAACATACTGGCAAGAGAGCCGGGCGATGTGGAGGAAGCGGGGATGCTGTCAAAGATAATCCCCGTCGTGCTGGAGACGAACAAGTTCGAGGAAGTCTACTCGGACAACCAGTGGCAGAAGCTCAAGACCGGCACGGGAATCTACAAGGTGTACTGGGATGCGGACAAACTCAACGGGCTGGGCGACATAGCGATAAAGCGTGTGAACATCCTGAACATCTTCTGGGAACCGGGAGTGACTGACATACAGGACAGCAAGTATGTATTCCATACTGCGCTGGTGGACAAGGACACGCTGGAGAGCATGTATCCGCAGCTCAAGGACAAGCTCAAGACCACGGCGTTTACACCCGCAAAGTTCCAGACAGACGACGCGGTGACTACAGAGAACAAGGCCGTCGTCATTGATGTGTATTACAAGACGTTCGAGGACGGCAAGACAGTGCTGCACTACTGCAAGTATGTCGGCGATGAGATACTGTACAGCACTGAGAACGAGGAGGCTATGCAGAACAGCGCGGCGGCGATGGAAACGGCAGGGATGATGCAGCAGCCGGCGCGGACACAGCCTGTGCCGGATGCACCCGTGCCGAACCAGCAGTACATGGGAGAGATCGCAACTGTCGGGGGCATGACGCGCCAGAAGATGCAAACCGAACCCGGAGCGGGAGACATACCGGCAGGGATAGAAGCAGCAGGCGGCACGACGCTTGGGATGATGCCGCCCATGCCCGGAGCGGGAGCGATGCCAACGCCGCAGCAGCCGGTGCACCATGGACTCTACGACCACGGGCTTTACCCGTTTGTGTTCGATACGCTGTTTCCAATCGAGGGCAGCCCGTGCGGCTACGGCTTCATTGACCTGTGCCAGAACAGCCAGATGCAGATAGACATTATGCAGACGGCGTTCCTGAAGAACACGATGGTCGGAGCAATGCCGAGGTACTTCCAGAGAATGGACGGGGCTATAAACGAAGAGGAGTTTCTGAATCTGGACAATCCTGTAGTGCATGTAAACGGCAACCTCGGCGAGGACAGCATCAGACCCATAGATTACAGGGCGCTGAGCGGGAACTATCTGGACATGCGCACCAGCATGATAAACGAGCTGCGCGAGACCAGCGGCAACACCGAGGCGAGCAACGGCGTGATATCCTCCGGCGTTACAGCAGCGTCGGCTATCGCAGCATTGCAGGAGGCGAGCGGCAAGGGCAGCCGCGACAGCAGCAGGTCAAGCTACCGCGCGTACAGCCGCATAGTCAACCTGTGCATTGAGCTTATCCGGCAGTTCTATGATATGCCTCGACAGTTCAGAATCACCGGTAAGCTCGGCGCGGAAACCTTTGTGCGGTACAGCAATGAGAACATCAAGATGCAGATGGAGCAGAGCGGGAACATCATGTATGCCCGCCTGCCTGAGTTCGACATCAAGGTCAGCCCGGCGAAGCGCAGCAGCTACAGCAGGATAACTCAGAATGAAATGGCCTTGCAGTTCTATAGGCTTGGCTTCTTCAACCCGGACATGACAGATCAGGCACTGGCTTGCTGCTACATGATGGACTTCGACAACAAGGACACAGTAATGCAGATGATAAATTACAACGGCACCATGCGTCAGGAACTGGCGCAGCTCCAGCAGTACGCGCTGGCACTGACGGCGAAGTACGAGCCGGACAAGGTAGAGGGGCTGGCCGCTGCATTCAACGGCGGGCAGGCACCGAAGCCAAGCGGGAGCAGCGAGGACGTGAAGCTTCAGCCCGACACGGAAGAGGACAGCAGAGTGCAGAACACCAGAGCTAAGAGCCAGAGCTATTCACAGCCGGAGGGATGAGCCATGATACGAGTAAGCTATGAGACAGGCAACCACTGCATGACGATGGATGGCCACGCGGGAGCGGGAGAGTACGGGCACGACATTGTATGCGCCGCTGCGTCTATACTGATGCATACGCTTGAGGCTACAGTGATGGATAACCAGACGGTATTACAGCCGTCAGTCAGCAAACGCAAGGGCTATGCACGGATACAGTGCGAGCCAACGAAGAGGAACAAGCGCAGATGCGAGGACATATACCGAACGATCTTCCGGGGCTATGAGCTGCTGGCACAGCAGTACCCGGAGCACGTGACGGCATACACGATATGAGGAGGGAGAAGCAATGCTGACAGGAAGCAGTGAAGAGAAGAAGCGGCAGACGCAGGAGACCGCGCCGACTGAGGAAGTGACCAATGCCGCACAGACTACGCAGCAGGAGACAACCGCACCGAAGCAGGACACGTTTGCACCCAAGGAGAATGTGACCCCGGCGCAGAGCACGGGCACGGCGGAGAAGTCATACACCGAGACCATGGAGACGCTGAAGAAGGCAGAGACCACAGCGCCCACATACTCAGGCTCATATGACCAGGAGATAAAAGACCTTTACGAAAAGATCACAAACCGCGAGCCGTTCAAATATGACTATGCATCCGATCCTCTGTATGGGCAGTACTCGGAGAAGTACCAGCAGCTCGGCAGACAGGCGATGAAGGACAGCATGGGGCAGACTGCCGCACTGACCGGCGGCTACGGCAACAGCTACGGAAGCGCGGTGGGACAGCAGCAGTACGACGCATACCTCCAGCGGCTCAATGATGTGCTGCCCGAACTGTACGGGCAGGCATACAACCAGTACACCGCCGAGGGCGACAGGCTCAAGGAGCAGTACAGTCTTGCGGCCAACCTGCGCGACACGGAGTACAACCAGTACCGCGACAAGCTCGGCGACTATCAGTACAATCAGACATGGGACGCGCAGCAGAAGCAGCAGAAAGCGGACGACCTTGCGAAGTACGGAGACTTCACAGGCTACGAGGAACTTTACGGCAAGGATGTTGCAGACCGCATGCGGAACACATGGGCGGCGGCAAACCCCGGAGCCGCATACATCAACGGCGTGATCACGGCAGACCAGTATTACACATTGACAGGCTCTTACCCGCCCGGCTATACACCGGAAGGCAGCGGCGGCGTAGGCGGCGGAACGCGAGCGGCGAGCAGCATCATGAGAGATCAGTTAGTAGAAATGGCTGCAAGAGGCGGAATCACCGAGGATGATTTCGTATCGGGAATGCGGGCGGCAAATAGATTCTAACACTGGAGGAGGAAAACATGGCAAGCAGCGATGAATCAATTCTCAGACAAGTATATCAAAGCATAGCACCGGCCACGTCTAGCTCTAATGGCAGCTCTGGTAGATCAACGACCAGCAGCTCTCAAACCGCCAGCACCGATACGACAAGAGGGCGCGGGAAAAACGGCGCGCTCCGTCAAGAGTACCTGAAGAAGCAGGAGAATCAGAACGGATACAAGAATGCAATATCCGCCGCCGAAGAGCGGGGCGATACACTGTCTGCGCTGTACGGTCAGTATCAGCTCGACGTCAGCAACGTCCTCAACAGCTACAACGACAGGAAGACAAGGGGCGGCTACAAGTCCGATGCACAGGACTTCTATGACCGCACCATGGCAATGACAACAGCGGCGCGCGACAGCATCTTCAAGCTGACCGACTGGATGAAGGAGAACCGCGCGAGCATCGGCGACGATATATACTCCTCCCTGATGGATGAGATCAGGGAGAACAGCACGAGCCTGTCCGAGATACAGAAAGCCGCGTATGACGACATAGATTTCTATGGGCAGTTCAAGGACGCGGACGACTACAACATGTGGCAGGCAGCTGTTGATTCAGCGAAGAAAGACCCGACACGCGGACGCGGAAACGAGAGCGGGCTAAGAAACAAATGGATAGATGAGCACGGCGTCCGCGTGGCACCGTGGCAGCCAAGCAAGAGCGAGCTGGAAACATGGACTGAGGACTATGTTAAGGCAAACCAAGAACTGAAGGACGCTCAGAAAGCGCTCAAGAAGATAACCCCGACGGAGGGTATGACGCTTGACGATGCGCAGAGAGAGTACAGCACTGCACGTATAGCGGCACAGCAGAGAGTGGACGACGCTCAGGACAAACTGGATGAGCTCGGCGCGAAGATTGAGAAGTACGGCGGCGCTGTACCCAAGACGGAGCTCAGTGCCAAGGACTGGTTCAATGCCGTGAGATACGGTTTCAGATCAGGCATAACCAGCGCAGACCAAGCCATAGCGAAAGGGCTTGACTTCTTCCTCGGCGATGCGCTCGGAGAACTGCAAACGCTCGGCGGCGAGACAGTGCGCCTGTTCAACCCAGACTTTGACTATAACGAAAAGAACCTTCTCGACAGATACGTTGATTGGTCGCAGAGCCACCTTGACGTACAGCGGGAGCGGGCGGCTGAAGCTGTCGGAATAAACAGCACGGCGCAGAAAGTTAACCAGTATACCGAAATGGTATTCAACTCACTGCCTATGTCGGTCATGGCAATCATGTCAGGCGGGGCGACGGCAGCACCGCAAGCATCGACCGAGGCACTGAAGGTAGCATCCGCTATCGCCAACAGCGGGAAAGCACAGCAGCTGTTGACGCCGGTGCTGAACGCAGTAAAGAACATGGCCAATGATCCCAACTGGCAGTTCACATTCATGAGCACAGTCGGCGAGAGCTACGAAGACGCGCTTGCTGACGGAGCAAGCAATGAGGATGCGGTGATTAATGCGCTGCTCAATGCCGCCGCCAATGCGACGATAGAAGTCGGCGGCGGAGACGAAGCGCTGGGCGGCTTGCAGAAGCTGCCGAAGCCGCTGCGTGAAGCCTTGCAGCGCGGGGATAAGAGCGGGGTACTCCAGATACTCAAGAGCATACCGTCCGAGGCCGGCGAAGAAATAATGCAGGGCATAGCCGAGGCAGGAATAAAAGGCATCTATAAGGACGTGCCGCTGTTCTCAATGAACGATGAGGGCGCAGTCATAAGCCCAAGCCGTATGCTTGATGAAGCAAAGGGCGCGGCGGCAGTATCCGCAGTGCTCGGCGGCGGGCAGTATGCAGCGGCGGCAGGGCTAAACGCAGCCGAACGCTCCAGAGTCAACAAAGAGGCTGACGCAGTTGCCAAGCAGCTATACGGCGACAGCGCAGACACGCTCGTCCAGCAGGGACTTGAAAGCCCGGTGGACAGCAAGTCATATAAGCTGGCGCGGCAGTATCAGGCCATACTCGATAACAACGGGGAGCTGTCCGGCAAACAGATACGCAAGCTCGTTCAGGCAAACAGTGAACAGATACGCACCGAGGGGGAAACGGAAGCACAGGCACAGACGGGAGCGGGCGAGGAAGCAGCACAGCAGACGCAGAGCACTCCGCCAGCGCAGACCAATACAGAGACAGGGGCGCAGACCACAGCGCAGCAGACGCGGCCTACGGGCGCAATGGAAGCTATCTACAAGGGGCAGGTCGGCAACGTGGTATCGCTCACCAAGACGGACAAGGGCTGGGCAGCGACGATAGAACAGCCGAACGGCAAGCGTTCAAACGTGATGGAATGGCAGGCGGTGTTCGACCCCGACACTCAGGGGATACTCGACGCCTTCCGCCCGTCTGCCTACGCTGACGAAATGCTCAAGACCTACGCGCTGACTGATGAGCAGGTGGAACCGAAGACCTACGCGCTGGCTTTCAATACAGTGGCGGATATCTACGGCAAGTCCACATCCCTTACCAAGCAGCAGGCGCAGGAGGCGAGCAGTAGAGACGGCGGAGCTGCAGCGATCCTCACAGACGAACAGTTCAGCCGCGCCTTTGACGCCGGACGCAACAGCAAGGACAGCAGCATACAGAACAGCGTCACGCGCAAGAGCAGCAAGGGTGCAGTCGGTTTCAAGGGCGTACAGTATCAGGGCATGACATACCGGGCGGCGACAAAGGACATGGTGAGTGGCGCGGAGCTGAGCGTACTCAAGACGATGTCCAAGGCCGTGGGTGTGGACATGGTACTGTACCAGTCCGAGGAGCAGAACGGCGAGTACCAGGGGGCGAACGGATTCTACCGCAACGGGACGGTGTACCTCGACGTACACGCCGGGGCAACCAAGACGACGGAGCAGTCCGCTATACTGCTGACTGCTGCGCACGAGCTGACGCATTACCTCAGAGAGAACAACGCCGAGGCATACACTGAGCTTCAGGACTTCGTGATGCAGCACCTCATAGAGAGAGGGACAGACATTGAGACGCTGGCAAAGAAGAAGGTGGACAAGGAGCGCGGCCTGATATCCATGGAGGACGCAGCCGAGGAGGTCATAGCCGACAGCTGCGAGATGATGCTTGAGAACACGCAGGTGCCGCAGATGATGGCAAAAGAAAACCCCGGTCTGTTTGCACAGATCAGGGAATGGCTTGCAGAGTTTGCGGCCAAGCTGCGCCGGGCATTTGAGGGAGTGCAGGCACGGAGCGCCGAGGCACAGGCCATGATGCAGTACGCCGAAGAGCTTCAGCAGATGTGGGACAACGCCCTTGCCGGCGCCGCGCAGAACACACGCAATAACACGCAGAACGCACGCAATAACGCACAGGCCGAGACTGATAACGGAACGACCGCTGCCAATAACGGAACGACCGCCGCCAATAACGGAACGGACTCCGCCAATAACGGAACGAAGAGCGGGAAGAGCAAGCGCAGCATACGCGAGATCGGCGACACGGGTATGCGCTATGTCAAGGCGGATCGCCAAGTGCTCTTCGGAAACGACCCAAGAGAATGGGGTGAGCAGCTGACAAAGTACATCAACAAGGAAATTCGCAAGGGCAATGACGTACTTCTCACTGCACGCGACGGTGAGATCATCAAGCTCACGGCGACGACGGCAGAGAAGGGCGCGTTCAGAAACGTAGAGTATGACAAAAACGGTAGAACTCATGTGCTGACCGACGCGGAGTATGAGGCTAAACTAAATGCCGAAGCACACATTGATGAGCTTGTCCAAATTTCCGAGGACAAGTACAAGGGCAGACCCAATGTCGCAGATGATAACAAAGTCCATGGAGAATTTGCAAAAGATGGATGGAGATACCGCGGCGCATACTTTATGGATCATGACGGCCAATACTACGATCTTACTCTCTCTGTGGCGTACGGACGCAATGGCAAAGTTGCATACAATATCGCCAACATGAGAAAAAGAAGCTTCCCCACATTTCCGGGCTCTTCCAATCCGAAGACTGGCGCTCAAGGGGGGGAAGCTTCTCTGGATAAAAGAGTATCACAACCTGCCGGAGAAGTCAAGGGAAAATCTTCCATGCGCGAGCGGGATGAAGACTTACAGAAGAAGTACCCGAAGCTTAACCTGAACGAGGATATTTCTGAACTTGACGGAGTACCGGCAGTTGAACTCACGGACGGAAGCGTACTGCCGATACTGGACAGGGACAGATACCCAACGCATGTCTCGTTCATAGAGGGAAACAGAATCGATGTAGATGACCTGCGCAGCGGCGGGTGGATAGGCGATGGGGTATACGACCCATCGTTCACCAGCGACACAGCGAGATACATAGAACGCAAGCAGGCCGGGAAGCGTGTGGCGGAACTGAGAGGAGTGCCGTTTAATCAGTTCGAGGACGACGGCAAATCATCCATGCGCGAACAGACTGACAAGGACAGAGATAAGCGACAGGCTGAGATCAATCAGGAGATTGAACAACTCAAGAAAACGAGGGAAGAGCGCCTGAACGCCAATCCGGATTACCTTGCAGCCGCAGAGCAAAGAAGGTATGCGAGCACATTCACGGAACGCGTAGCAGCAAACAAGGCAATTAAAGCAGCGGAGGCGGAAGTGGACACTGCGGAGATTGACAGCCAAATAGAGGAACTGCGACGCGAGAGAGATGCACTGAGAGACGCTGAGAAAAGGGAATACGAGGCAGCAAGGGAGAAGTACAGCGGGGCAAAGACACGAGGCTACTCACGGTATGCAGACACGCGCACAGCAGAGCTTGATAGTGAGTACGAGCAGGCTGTCAAGAGCGGGGACAAGAAGAAACAGCGAGCACTTGTATTCGAGGCAGCAGAGCGGGCTATGCCAAACTCTGTGATACGCGGCGGCGATGGCAAGCTCAAGCCAGTGTATCATTACACGAACAACAAGTTCACTAAGTTCGACCGAAGCAGGGCAAGGACTGGAAATGAGATGGACGGATTCTTCTTTGCCCCAGATACAGAATCTACAAGAGAATACGGGAGCAAACGAATCTCTGCGTTTCTCAACATCACGAATCCGGCGTACGATCCGTACCTTGACCGCAAGCATAACGACAGCGGAACACTGCTGCGGGAGAAGCTGGCATACGAGGGGTATGACGGTGTAATCAGAACAGAGAATGGGCAAGCGTATGAGTACATGGCTTTCGACCCGGAGCAGATCAAGTCGGCAGAGCTGATAACTTACGACGATGCAGGTAACGTCATACCGCTGTCGGAACGTTTCAATTCAGAGCGGGACGATATCCGCTACTCCATGCGAGACAACACCACGGACGACACGGCGGCGGAGCGTAAGGGCAGGCAGGAGAGCTACGCTAACCTCCGGGCAGAGAACGCAAAGCTTCGTGAGCAGCTGGATTACTGGAAGGGACAGACCAAGCGCACCAAGGAGAAGACGGTACGCAAGACGGACGTCGACGCATACGCCAAGCGCCTGACTGAGCAGCTGCACAATCCCAAGGCACGGGAGCAGGTGGCCGATGAGATCAAGCGGATGGGCGACTACATCGTGCAGACGCCGGGCAGCGAGCTGAGCTATACCGAGGTCAAGGACTGGGCACTTGCCATAGCGGACTATGCTCTACAGGATTCACAGACAGTCATTGACGACAGCCAAGCAGAATCATTGCAGCAGCTGTACGGCTACCTCAAGGACAACAAACTCAGGGTAACGGACGACACGTTCAACGATCTGCCCGAGGGCTGGGTACGTCAGCACCGCGGCAGGATCAAGCTGAGCGAGGACGGACTTGATGTGGACACGGCATGGGGCGAGCTTCAGGAAAAGTTCGGCGAGGGTATGTTCCCCTCAGACATCACGGCACAGGCGGATATGCTCATGCACATAGCTGACACGATCGAGGCGATGAAGCCCACATACGGCAATCCATTTGCCGGGTACATGGGCGAGATGCGCGAAGCTGTGGCGCAGGACATCCTTGACACTGTGCTCAGCGATGAGATACGGCAGACCGCAATGACAGCGGCGGACAGGGCACAGGCACGGCTCGACAAGCGCATAGCGCAGGACACGGCGCGGTACAACGCGCTGCGTGATGAGAAGAACGCGAGGATAGAGCAGGTGTACCAAGAGGGCGTAGCGCGCCGCCAAGAGGCTGTGGCGAAAGAGAAAGCAGCCAAGTGGGCAAAGGTAGCAGAGACGAAGCAGTACTACCAGAACATGGCGCAGCAAGCGGCAGAGCGCAGGAGAGAAAGCGCAGACATCAAGAAGTACCGGGACAGAGTAGCGGCGACGGCTGAACAGCTGAGTGACTGGCTGCTCAAGAACAGCGACAAGGAGCACGTGCCCGAAGCGCTCAAGCAGGTAGTCGGCGAGTTCCTGAGCACGATAGACTTCTCATCCAAGAGCAGACTGCAAGGCGGGGAGAACACATACAACGACAGGAAGTTCCTCCAGCGGCTCGACAAGCTTGAACAGATGCTGCGCAATCAGCGCGATTACCTCAACAGTGCGGACAATGAGAACGCAAGAGAAGATACGCTGGACATGTATCTTGACCTGCCGGCAGAGATACTCGACGAACTGCGAGACATCCGGAGCGAGGTAACAAGGCTGACGACCAGAGACGGCGGGTACACCATCAACCAGATGCCGGCCGGGGAGCTGCGCAGGCTGGATGCGGTGCTCACGGCGATATCGCACAGCATACGCAAGGCGAACACGCTGTTCTCAAACGCACAGTACAACAGTGTGCAGCAGGTAGCGCAGACAACGATCGTCGAAATGGATAAACTCGGAGCGCAGACGAAAGAGACGACCGGAGCGGGACGCTTCTTCCAGTGGGACAATGCGACACCGTACTACGCATTCAAGAAGCTGGGGGCAGGCGCGCGGTCGATCTTCAAGGGACTGATGCAGGGCTGGGATAAGATGGCATTCAATTCCAAGGAGATCATAGACTTCACCAATAAGCTGTACACTGCCAAGGAGGCGCGAGAGTGGCAGGAGAAAGTACACAACGTCAGGATAGGGAACAACACCGTACAGATCACAACGGCGCAGCTTATGAGCCTGCATTGCCTTGTGAAGCGCACGCAGGCAATGCAGCATATTATGGGCGGCGGTTTCAAGGTGAGTGTAATAAAGCAGAGCGGGATAGGCAAGGACAACATAGCGCAGACGAAGCAGTACAAGCCCACGCTTGAAGAGCTCGCAATGCTCGACGGCTTACTCACGAACCGGCAGCGCAAGGTGGCAGATGAACTCCAGAAGTTCATGGTTGATGTATGCGGCGAGTGGGGCAACGAGGTGAGCATGAAGCGCTTCGGGTACAGAGCGTTCGGGGAGGAAAACTATTTCCCGATAGTATCCGATGCGAATGTGCTGAAGGCTGTCGACCCGGAGGCGAAAGCAAACGATATGTTCCGCCTGCTGAATATGTCGGCAACCAAGAGCCTAAACGTAAAGGCAAACAATGCGCTGGTGGTCAGCGACATCTTCGAAGTATTCACGAACCACTCAGCAGACATGGCGAAGTACAACGCACTCGCCCTGCCGCTGCTCGACGCAATCAAGTGGTACAACTACAAGGAGTCCACCAAGACCGCAAGCGGCAGAGTGTTTACCAACACAGTACAGCTCTCGCTTGAGACAGCATACGGGAACGCGGCCAAGGCGTACATAACGAAGTTCATCAAAGACCTGAACGGGGTACGCGAGGGCGGCAAGAGCCAGAGCGACAAGCGTGCCAAGCGCATGGTGTCCCGGTACAAGGCGGCAGCTGTCGGCGCGAACATCCGCGTCGCGATACAGCAGCCGACGGCATACGTCCGCGCGGCTATGGCGATAGACCCCAAGTACCTTGCCGCGGCACTCAAGCCCGGTGGACATAAAGCGTCCACCGCAGAAATGGAGAAGTACAGCGGCATTGCGACATGGAAAGGGCTGGGCTTTGTCAGTACGGACATAGGCCGGAGCATGAGATCACAGATCATGCACACTGAAAGCTGGGTCGACTCAGTCACCGACAAGACGATGATACTTGCGGAGAAAGGCGACAGCGTGACATGGTCCGCGCTCTGGCGAGCCTGCAAGCTGGAGACGCAGGAGAAAACCAAACTGCACGGCGAGGAGCTGAACAAAGCGACGGCAGATAGATTCCAAGAGGTCATATACCAGACGCAGGTTGTCGACGCGACCATGACGCGCAGCCAATCTATGCGTCAACAGGGAACAATGGAGGCAATCACGACATCATTCATGGCTGAGCCTACACTGAGTTACAACCTCGTGATGGATGCATACGCAGAGTATCAGGCGGAGGCGCGGCGCACCGGAAACAAGGCCGCTGCATTGCAGCACATCAAGGGCAAGCTTGCGAAGACCATAGCCATATACGCGGCGTCAGGGGCGGCTACGCTGATAGCCTCATCGTTCTGGGACGCATGGCGCGACGATGATGATTACGAAACATTCCTCCAGAAGTGGGCACAGGCGTTCTTCGGCGAGGCGGAAGACAAGTGGTATGAGAAGCCGCTGCTTCAGGAGCTGTTCCTGCTGAACAAGCTGCCGGGACTAAAGGACATCATATCCATAATCACCGGGAATGACGTCAACCGTATGGATCTGGAAGGCGCGAAGAATCTCTGGAAGGCATGGCGAATCATGAGCGAATGCCTGAAGCTTGCGACCGGAAAGCTTGAGGAGCAGGACGCACAGTACGGGAACATGACCGGCTATGGCAAACTCGCAAACATCCTCAAGGGCGTATCACAGTTCACCGGTCTGCCACTGTACAACTTCACCCGCGACATGGCGGCAATCTGGAACACGACACTTTCCAATGTGACAGGCGTGAAGCTCGCGGTGTATAAGCCGAACAGCAAGCGCGAGATCAAGAACGCTTACGTCAACGGGCTTATGACCGATGAACAGGCGATGGATGAGCTCGTGAAGCAGGGGGCGGCTGACGATGCAGACCAAGCTTTCTGGATCATCAACGACTGGAACGGCGACGGGAGCAGCAGCGATAAGATGTCAGAGATATACGACGCTGTGCGAGCGGGCGACACCGGGACATTCGATGCACTGGTCAAGGAGCTGACGGATCACGGCGTGTTTGAAACTAAGATACAGAACGACGTGAAGAACCAGATACGCGACTGGTACCAAGGCGGAGACACAACACAGGCGACGATCTCCAAACAGGACGCGCTTGACATGCTCCAGAAGTACGGCGGCAAGGCAGAGAAGGCGGCGGATACTCTGGTAGAACAGTGGACGTGCGAGAAGGTAACGGGTATATCGTACTGGAATATCGGCGACGAATATATCAACGAGAACATTACAAAGAGCCGTGCAATTGAAATGTACTCGCTGTATGGAAAGGTCGATAAAGAAGAAGCACAAGAGATGGTCAACAAGCTGGAGATGCGAAAAGACACCGGGTATGATTATGATGAACTGTACGATATTTACAGTAAGAAGATAATCAACGACCAGCAACTGTATGATTACCAAATCAAATACGGCAGCAAGTCTGAAGAGTCTGCGAAAAGCTATGTCAAACGCTGGGGCTGGACAGAAGGCGACAGCAGCATGAAGGACATTAGCGATAAGCAAGTTGATACATGGGATGCGTATGTAGCGTCGACGGGCATGAAGAAGAAGGACTACTACAATGCAATAAAGACAGCTAACGATTTCAAGAGCGACACTGACAGTTCTGGGAAGCCCATTACCGGCAGCAAACAAAAGAAGGTATGGGAATACATTGACGGTTTGGATATATCCGATGAACAGAAAGATGCTCTGCACCTGTGCATGTACTCGAAGTCCACGCTCAAAGACGCGCCGTGGAACAATTGACCAACAGCGGAATCTCCCCGAAAAGTTTTCGGGGAGATTTTAATTTTCCTACAAAAAGTGCCGTAGAGAAAAACGAGCGGGCTTGTTTATAATAATGGCAGGATGACAAAGGCGGTCGCTCCGCCGGGCTTGAGCCGAAACAAAGCAGAAAAATTATGGAGGCATCCTCAATGAAAAATCTTAATTGGCTTCAGTTCTTCGCCGAGGGAGGCGCACCCGCGGGTGAGGGAGACGGCGGAGCCACAGCGGGCGAGACCGGATCACCTGCCGCCGCCGGGCAGGAAAGTGAACAGAGCACTCTGGAGAAGTTGGGTGTGCCCAAAGACAAGGCAGCAAAATTCGCAGCGTCGATGAAGCGCCGCGGGATGGAGACGAAGGGGCAGACGCAGACCGTCGCCCCGGTGACATCCCCAGACGATCCCGACAGCGGGGCCGCGCCCGCGCAGCCTAAGCCCACATGGGACGACATACTCAAAGACCCGGAGTATAAAAAGGCGTTTGACGAACAGGTGCAGGGCATCATACAGAAGCGTTTCAGATCAACGATGGAGCGGGAGCAGAGATACGACGAACTGAACCCAGCGCTTGAGATGCTGGCCAAGAAGTACGGCAAGGACATCGGCGACTTCAAGGGGCTGGCACAGGCCATAGTTGACGACGACAGTTTGTATGAAGCAAAGGCTGCGACTATGGGCGTAGACGTCAAGACTGCAAAGGAACTGACACAGAACGAGATCGAGCTGACCAAGCTCCGCGACTTCAGGGAAAACAACATCAGGGCACAGCAGGTCCGTGACCACATGGACAGGCTGAACGCGCAGGCAAACGAGCTTCGCGCAGAGTTCCCGGACTTTAGCCTTGAGCGCGAAATGCAGAATGATACTTTCGTGAGACTGACCGCACCGAACTCCGGACTGTCGGTCAAGGATGCGTTCTACGCGATCCACCACAAGGAGATCGAAGCAGCAAGACAGCAGAAGCTCACACAGCAGGCCATGGCCGCTGCTACGGCGGCTGTACGCGCGGGGCAGAGCAGACCCAAGGAGAACGGAAGCACTACCCCGGCGACGATCACACGTGTCCCTCCGGCGCAGAGAAGCAAAGCAGAAAGAGAAGAATTGAAACGCCGCATCAATGCTGCGGCGGCGAACGGGAAGAAGCTGCCGATAGACTTCTGACTTCTTCCCGACAGTAAGGAAGGAGAACAACATGAATAACATTGATTGGCTTCAGTACTTCGCAGACGCGGGTACTGTCGTAAACGCAACCGGCAACTACGTCAACGCATACGACGGCACGACCGAACAGTTTGCGGGCAAGAACGATCTGAGCGCAGAGCTCAAGGCGTTCTATGACACGGAGCTGCTGGAGAACGCGCGCACCGAACTGTTCTATGCACAGTTCGCAAAGCGTCAGCCGCTGCCCGCAAACCACAAGGGCAGCGTCGAGTGGCGCAAGTGGAACACCTTCGCGAAGGCGTCCAAGCTCACCGAGGGCGTTATCCCCACCGGCCAGAAGTTCGGCCTGTCCAAGATCACCGGTTCGATAGACCAGTACGGTACATACACCTCGATCACCGACAAGCTGGAGCTGCGCGCTTACGATGATATCATCCTCGGCGCGACCGAGGAGATGGGCGCGTCCGCTGCCGAGACTCAGGAGACCCTCATCCGTGACGCGCTGCTTGTCGGCACCAACGTCATGTACTGCGACAACATCGACAAGGACACCGGCAAGGTAATCAGCACGCCCACCAGCTGTGCGCAGATGGGCGCGGGCGGCGTGACCAAGGGCACGTCCGGCGCGGCCGACACTCCGCACGGCTGGGCACTGCTGACCGCGGCGATGATTAACAAGGCCGTGACCATTATGAAGAAGAACCGCGTGCCCAAGATCAACAACTATTACTACGCGGTCATTCATCCGTCCGTGGCGCACGACCTGAGACAGGACGAGGGCTGGATTGAGGCACACAAGTACGCCGCTCCCGACGAGCTTTTCAACGGCGAGATCGGCGAGCTGCACGGCGTCCGCTTCATCGAGAACACCTTTGCTCCCATACTCGGCAAGCAGGGCGCACAGGCCGCGCAGGATGATGCGTATGTCAACCAGGAAAGAGGCCGCACCTATGCGACGTATTTCTTCGGCAAGGACAGCTTCGGCATCATCGACCCCGAAGGCGGCGCACTGGAGATGATCGTCCATGACAAGAGCGAGATCGGCGGCCCGCTGAACCAGTTCAGCACCATCGGCTACAAGTTCGAGACCAACGGCGCGACCATCCTTTACCCGGAGCGTCTGCTCCGCGTGATGAGCGTATCGAGCTTCAGCGCAACCGACGAAGTTAACTAAGCAACGGAGGGGGCACGCAGAAGCGAAGCCCCCTCTCTTCTGACGGAAGGAGAATTACAATGGCTAAGGTAAACAAAGTAAAAATCAAAATCCCCAAGCTCAGCGCGAACGACGACCCTAATTTCCTTATCGCGGTAAACGGCGTGAACTACCTTATACCCAAGGGGAAAGAGGTTGAAGTGCCGGACTTCGTGAAGGAGGAATACGAGCGCAGCGAAGCGGCGCGCGAGGCATTCTACGAAACAGTAGCAACAATGTCCACGAAGGACGGAAAGGAATAAGCGGCAGGCATTACCTGCCGCTTGTTTGGGATTAAGCCATGAAAGCGATGGAGATCATCGACCGGCTGGACGGGCTGGAGCCGAACCAGTACAGCCCCGAGCAGAAGCTGCGGTGGCTGTCGATACTGGACGGGAAGATATACGAGGAGGTACTGCGCCCGAGGGAGGCGGAGCCCAAGGGCTTCACGGAGTACGTCAACGGCAATGAGGAGCTGCTGGTGCCGTTTCCCTACGGGGACGATGTGTACCTCAACTATCTTCAGGCAATGGTCGCGCTGGAGAACGCGGAGACGCAGCGCTACAACAAGCGCCTGCAGTTTTTCAACAACGCCTATGCCGAGTACCAGAACTGGTACAACAGGAACCACAGTATGTCCGACGTGACGGACGGAGGAGTGCGCAGTCACTTTGTGTTTTAGGAGGGATGGATATGCCGCAGCTGCCGACACTGGACTATGAATACACGGACAGAGAAGTGACGGACACATTCGCGGGCTATAACCACAAGCTCAAGATAGGCGCGGGGGAGTTCTACGACACGGAGAACCTGACGAGCGCATACTACCCGCTGCTGGCCGAGAGAAAGAAGCGCGGCCTTGTAAAGCAGCTCACGGCGCCGGGCGGGCTGCTCGGCAAGGAGGAGCTTGCATATGTGGATAACGGGACGCTTTATTATAACGGCGAGCCGACGGCGCTGACAGGACTCACGGCGGGCGAGAAGCAGCTTGTGAGCATGGGGGCATACATCTGCGTGTTCCCGGACAAGAAATACTACAACACCGCGGACGCCGCCGACTACGGGAGCATGGAGGCATACTACACCTCGACCGGCACGGTGAAGTACACGATGTGCCGGGCGGACGGCTCGGAGTACGCAAAGCCGACAGTCTCGGCGGCGGCACCCGAGCAGCCGGAGAACGCGGCGCTGTGGATAGACACCTCGCAGGAGAAGCACGTGCTCAAGCAGTGGAGCAGCGCAACGCAGGAGTGGGTATCGGTGCCGACGGTGTACACAAGGATACAGTTCATATCCGGGGGCGAGCTGCCGGGGCTCTTCAGTGTATACGACGGGGTGGAGATATCCGGGGCGGGCGTCGAGGACGTGAACGGGACGAAGGTCATATACGCCCTCGGCGGAAGTGAAACGGTGCTGGACTACATAGTCGTCACCGGACTCCTCGAAGCGGCGTATGAGCAGACGACGGGCACGGTCAGCATAAAGCGCACGGTGCCGCAGATGGACTACATCTGTGAGAGTCAGAACAGGCTATGGGGCTGCTATTACGGAAACGACGGGGAGCAGAGCCTCAACGAGATATACTGCTGCGCGCTCGGCGACTTCAAGAACTGGCGGCAGTACATGGGGCTGAGCACGGACTCATGGACGGCGTCGGTCGGCTCGGACGGGCCGTGGACAGGTGCGGTGAATTACCTTGGCTACCCCACCTTCTTCAAGGAGGACAGAATACACCGCGTGTCCATATCCGCATACGGGGCGCACCAGATAAACGAGACGGCCTGCCGCGGAGTGCAGAAGGGCAGCGGGAAGAGCCTTGTCGTCGTAAACGAGACGCTGCTGTATAAATCCCGGTCGGATATATGCGCGTACCAGGGAGGCTTCCCGAGTGGCATATCCGACGCGCTGGGCGAGGAACTGTACTCCGACGCCGCGGCAGGAGCGATACGCGACAGGTACTACATATCCATGAAGAACAGCGAGGGTGAATACCAGCTCTTCGTATACGACATGGGGAAGCGCCTGTGGATGCGCGAGGACAGCTTGGAAGTCGACAGCTTTGCGCGAGTGGGCGATGAGCTGTATGCAATATCCGGTAAGCTTCTCTACGCACTCCAGGGCACAGTGGGGGAACCGGAGCCGTTTGTCAGCTGGAGAGCGGAGACGGGGATACTGTACTACCAGTACCCGGACAAGAAATACGTCTCGCGCTTCAACATACGCGCGCAGATGGAGGAGGGAGCGGAGATGGACGTATACATCCAGTACGACTCCTCGGGCGTATGGGAGCGCAAGGGAAGGATAAAGCTCAAGGGGACGAACACGGTGACGGTGCCCATAAGGCCGCGGCGCTGCGACCACATGAGGATAAGGCTCGAGGGCAAGGGGATGTTCCGGCTGTTCTCCGTGGCAAAGATAATATCTTTCGGGAGTGATATGTGATGGAAGTATTTGAATACCCCCCGATACTCACGGGGAGCGTTGAGGAGCAGCTGGCGCAGCTGCGGGATTATCTGGTGCGCCTGACGCAGAAGCTCAACGAGAGACAGGAGGGCGGCGCGGCATGATGGAGTTTTATGTGAGCGGCCAGAGCCTGAAGATGTTCACGCCGGTGACAGCGGCGGACAGCCTGAAGTACCTGACGGCGCAGTTCCATTTCACCGGTGATGATTGGGACGGCTACACGCGCTGGGCGCACTTCCGCAGTGGAGAGACGGTATACGACATAGAGCTTGACGGGGAGGACTGCATCACCGAGGAGGATGCGCTGAACCTCACGGCGGGCGAATGGGAGATATACCTGACGGGCACAAAGGACGCGGCGAGGCTGACAACGATAGTCGTGATACTGACGGTAAAGGAGAGCGGCCTTATAGATGCGCCGCTGCACGTGCTGCCGCAGAGCGTGGCGGAGCAGATAGACGCGAAGGCCGCGCAGGCGCTTTTGACGGCGCAGGCGGTGAAGGCCGCGGCGGACGCCGGGAAGTTCAACGGCAAGGACGGAAAGAGCTTCGAGATAAAGGGCTACTACGCTTCGGTCACTGCACTGGAGGAGGGAGTACCGGCGCCGGCGCCGGGCGACGCCTACTGCGTGGGAAGTGCTGCGCCCTACGACGTGTACATCTACGACGGAGTAAGCGGCGAGTGGATCAACAACGGCACGATACAGGGCGCGAAAGGCGACACAGGCGCGGCAGGCACGACCTTTACCCCGCACCTTGACGGCAATGGAAATCTGAGCTGGACGAACGACGGCGGATTAGATAACCCAGAGACGCAGAACATACGCGGCGCTAAGGGAGACAAGGGCGAGACGGGAGCCGCAGGCAAGAGCGCATACGCCGCGGCGGTCGAGGCCGGGTACACAGGGACGGAGGCGACGTTCTACGCGGCGCTGACGGCGATGCCCTACCACAACGCGCGGCACCTGCCTGACGGGGCAGACCCGATAACAGTAAAGGCGGGGAACATTGAAGCCTCGGCAGTTGAGACGGCGAAGATAAAGGATAAGGCCGTGACGATGGCGAAGCTTGCAGACCACGCGGTTTCCGTCGACTACACGGCGACGCTGAACACGACGTGGAGCGGGAGTGCCGCGCCTTACACCAAGGAGCAGACGATAAACGGCATACTCGCGACGGACAAGCCGCTGATAGACATCGTGCCGTCGGCGACCTTTGCGGACGCGGAGAAGCAGGCGGATGCATGGGCGCTCGTGTACCGCGCAGTGACGGCGGCGAACAAGATAACGTTCTATGCCAAGGCAAAGCCGACAGTCTCAATACCCTTGCAGATACGCTGCATAAGAAAGTGAGGGGGAAGGAATGGGCGAAGCATTCATAACACGCCGGGGCGGGGGAACACCCTACGCGGCCATCGGAGTGACATACCCCTCGGGGAGCGTCTGCACCTGTACTAATGGCAGCAAGACGCTGACAGCGAAGGATACCACCGGTAAAGCACTATTTGTTATCCCCTCCGCCGGGACGTGGACGGTAAAGGCTGTCAAGGGCAGCAAGAGTAAGAGCAAAGCGGTATCAATCACCGCCGAGGGACAGGTCGAGACTGTGACGCTGAGTTATGAGCTTGTGCTGTTCAACAATGGTGTAGTAAGCGGCTATGCGTGGAATTCGTCAAATTTCGACAGTGGTTATGGCGATGCTAAAGTCTCTGGCGGCTTAATCTATTTGTACGGATATACTTGGGATAATAATATTTCATTACAAACGGGATGGGGCGAAATTGGTATATCTTCCGCAATCGGTTTATCAGATTATAGCACCTTGAAAGTTCGTCTCAAAAAAATCGATGGTGCCGACGGCACAGCAAAGATTCAAGTTGGCACAACCGCGTTGGGAGATAACACCGCAACTAAAAAGGTGACTCTTACCGCTGGAACTACTACAAGCCTTGATATTTCCTCTATCACAGGCAGCAAGTACATATCGCTGTATGCTCAATCTAATACCAGCACTTACGGCAACATCATAAAAGTCTACTTTGATAAGGTCTGGCTTGAATAAGGAGGGAACAGCATGACAATTTACATAGACAGCGATTATAAATGTTACGTCTCCGCAGCTGAGGGGCGCAGAGCGGTCGAGACTAACTTTTTCAACGGCAAATGCCCGGAATGGATAGAAAGTTACCGCTTTGTCCCAGAGGGCGAGACGTGGACACGCGAGGACGGAGAGGTGTTCAAGGGCGAGATGGTAACTCCGTGGAAAGACCTGAGCAACGCATACGCAGCGCAGGCAGGTTATCTGGCACAGCAGAACAGACAGTATGAGGCGGCGCTTACGGCCATTGAGAATGCGTTGGAGGTAACGACATGACCATTGAAGAACGAAAGAATACGATCCTTGCCAAAATCGCAGAGATAAAGCAGGGCGGCAGCGATGAGGAAAAGCAGGACATGCGCGCTGCACTTGACCTTCTCGGCGTGACGAATGAGGAGGAGACGGCATGAAAATGAAAGCAATGTTATCACAGCCGATGAACGGCAAGACCGAGGAAGAAATTGTAACAACACGCGAGCGGGCAATAGCCACGCTCGAGAGCAGGGGCTACGAGGTAGTGAACACACTGTTCACGGATGAATGGTACAGTGACGCTAAATGCAAGGAACGCGGCGTCGTCAATATCCCGCTGATGTTCCTTGCGCGTTCCTTGACGAACATGAGCCTTTGCCATGCGGCGTATTTCTGCAAAGGATGGAAGAATGCCAGAGGATGCATAATTGAACACGCCGTAGCAAAAGCTTATGGACTCACCATCCTTTATGAGGAGGGCGACGAATGAGCTATCTTTCAAGCGCGCAGAAGCTTCGCGCGGCGATGGACACCGCGGGGAATGCCCTCTCGGACGCGCAGGCGCGCACCTGCAAGCTTATCTATCAGCAGTGGTATAATCTCATAGGCACGACCGCAACGCCGGGACAGCGCTTCCTGCACGGCGAGACGCTGTTTAAGGTTCGCGCTGATGCTTCGGAGCACACATTTAGCCGAGAGTGGGTACCGGGTGTGACGACCGCCTCGCTGTACGAAGCTATCGACGAAGAGCACAGCGGCACGATTGACGATCCTATCCCGTTCACTCAGCCGATGCAGATTTACAATGGCAAGTATTACAGTCAGAACGGCAAGGTCTATCTCTGCACACGCGACAGCGGTAAGCCGCTCGCGTTCAACCTCGCCGATCTGGTAGGACTCTATGTAACGGAGGTAACTGAGTAATGGACGATGAGAAGACCGACAGCGGCTTGCTGACGGAAGACGCACGCGAGAGCGTAGACCCGACAGGGTGACTGCTCTCAAGATTTACGACAGTGACATGAGGAGGAAAACAATGTCAAACGAAAAATTCATTGAAAAAGCGAAAGCGTATGTTGCCGACTATGCGGCCAAGCACTGCGACAAAACAGATAAGATTCCAGACTTCGAGGTATTCGTAGTGTGGAACGCGTTTATTCTCGGGAACATCAAGGCGCTCCTCTCTACTACCCTCTTTGACGGTATGTACTATGAGGTAACATACAACGCAGAGAGGAATGAGATTTACTTCGACGCGTACAAGAAGTTCGAGAACCGCTGCGTTCCTGTGGAGTAAAGACTATGGGAGTTATAAACAATGCCGTGACTCGCGCGCTTGAGATCGCGGCTGACGACAGCCACGGCTACGACCAGGCCAACCGCTGGGGGCCTGACTACGATTGCAGCAGTTTGGTGATATCGGTGTACAGAAAGGCCGGGGTTCCCCTCAGCTGCACCTACACGGGCAACATGCGCGGGGACATGCTGCGCTGCGGCTTCGAGGATGTGACCGGCAGCGTCGATCTCACGACCGGTGCAGGACTTGAGCGCGGCGACGTGCTCCTGAACCACGTTCATCACACCGCCCTCTATATCGGCAGCGGACAGATTGTGCAGGCGAGCATCAACGAGTACGGCGCTACGACCGGCGGGCAGACCGGCGACCAGACCGGGCGCGAAATATACACGCGCGGGTACTATAACTACCCTTGGGACTGCGTGCTGCGGTACACGGGCGCAGAACCGGACACGGTGCCGGCCACAAAGAAACCGACGCAGTTCGTCACCGTCGAGCTGCCCATGCTGGAGGACGGTCAGACCGGCGTGGTTGTTGCGATGCTTCAGGCGGCTCTGAAGTATTTCGGCTATGATCCTAAGTGGATAGACGGCGAGTTCGGAACCAGGACGCGTAATATGCTCATGGCCTATCAGGCGGAGCACGGCCTTGAAACTGACGGCATCTGCGGCGCGGCCACGTACAAGAGCATAGTGGGAGGTGAGCGGGAATGAAGAAGATCATTTAACTTGCCGGTAACTTGCCAATGAATAAATATGAAAAAAGGAGAAACAAAAATGAATGCACCTGAAAAAGCCTTGCAGTTCAAGGCATGGATCGTCGCAGCTATCGCCTTCCTCACGGCGCTGTGGGGCTGGGTAGGCTGGGCGGTTATAATCTGGGTCGCCTGTATAGTCCTCGACTATGCAACGGGAACATGGGCCGCGAAGAGCGCCGGGGACTGGTCGTCCGCCGTAGCAAGAGCGGGACTGTGGCACAAGCTGGGCGAGATCGTCGCCGTGCTTGTGGCAGCGCTCTGCGATATAGCAATTAGTGTAATAATTAACGGCGCCGGCATAGACATCGGCATAACATTCGGGACGCTCATCACGCCGGTCGTGCTGCTCTGGTACATAATAACGGAGCTCGGCAGCATCATTGAGAATGCAGGAAAGCTCGGCGCGCCTATCCCGGAATGGCTTAAGAAGTGGCTCAGAAATTATAAGGACAAAATAGATTCAGATCATGAGCCGCCCGTTGAAATAATCGAGGCTGACGAAACTCAGAACGAATAAGCGACAGGTGCCGGGTACACCCGGCGCAAAGCAAAGGGAGTGCTGTCATGGAATATTACAGTGTGGCAAAAGGAAAGCTGCCTGAAGAACTGGCAGCCCTGATGCTCAATGAAAGAGTCGCGGCAATAAAGCAAGCGGGCTTGGGAAAGCTTGACGAACAGATCGCCATGCAGTATTTCATAGAACGCCTGCCGCACTCCGACGTCGCCGCGATAGTCGGCAGAGATCGCTCGACGGTTTCCCGTCGACTAAAGGAGATCACGCCGCAGATAAAACATGCGGCGGCGTCACTCACAAAGATACCGCAGTAATGCACATACGCACACACAAACACCGCGAGGATGCACCCCGCGGTGTTTCCTTTTTGAGATAATGTAAACAGAAACAGACCGGAGCGCTACGGCCTGTGAACATTATTTCAAGAAGGAGGAGACACAAATGGAATATGCAAGCAAAGCTACAGCTGACGCCGGCCTGACCACCGGCATCATAGGCACGGCGCTTGGCGCGCTCAACTCCGGCATCTTCAACGGCGGACTCGGCAATCTCTTCGGCGGCAATGCCTCCGCAGCCGATCTCTCAGGCATGGCGGCCGGCGCGGCTCTTGCTGCTGCTCTTGGAGCGGGCGGACGCTGCAGTGAGGACAAGACCGTCAACCGTTATGAGCTGAGCCTTCAGCAGAAGCTCGCCGAGAAGGACGCACAGATCGCACTGCGCGACGCCAACACGTACGGCGACCAGAAGATGCTGGAGATGTACAAGTACATCGACGGCCAGCTCAAGGACATCCGCGGCGCACTCTGCGCACAGTCTGTTCACAACCAGAAGACGGAGGACAGCTTCACTGTCGCGATGAAGGACCTTGCGGCTGTCAAGGCAGAGCTGCTTAAGGAGATTCAGATAGAAGCGGAGCGCAGATGCTGCGGCGACAACTCCATTGTCACCTATGTAAACGCTACGTTCTATCCGAAGCAGGTAGCGGACGTCACCACCGGCACCACGACCACGGCGCAGACTCTCTACAATCCGCTGCCTAACTGCGGCAAGAACTGACGATCCATAGCAAACCGGGGGAGGCGCATGCCTCCCCTGCTGTGTATGAGAAAGGATTTTAAAACATGGTCAGTATAGACAGAGTGCAGTCTGGCGTTTCACGGTACCTCGACAATGAAGTTGTGCCGAAAATGTCCGGAGCGAATAGGTGGATCTTCTCTGCTGCTGCGGCTGCGTATGTGGCGGAGGCCCCGAAGCTTGTGAAGAAGCTGAATGAGAACAAAGCACTCGCGGCGCTGAACCTCGTAGATGAGGCAGGCAACGTGGATGTTGAAAAGATATATCAGTATATCAAACCTGCTGCTGAGAAAGGACCAGCACCGATTACGCTGCCGATCATCGGGACACTGACATTTACGGCAGCGGATGTTGACAGTCTGTATGCCTATATCATGCAGAGCTGAGAAAGGAAAGCAAGATGAACAAAGAACACATATCCGATTACAAAGCACGGCTTGAGAAAGGGCTGGCTGAATTTATGGAGCTGCCCGTTACCGAGGGCTCCGCTGAGGCGGTAAAGAGTATGATAGAGTGTCTGGATGCTGTCGAGCATCTGGAGCACTGCGGACATCATTCCGCTGCGCTGACGCATGAAGACATCATGTATTGGTACTCCAAGATGGAGAACGACGACGGCACGACCGGCGGGCATTGGACGCTTGACCAGACTAACGCCGTCGCTGCCGCTATGGACGTGAGGTTCGAGCACATATCTGCTTGGTGCTGGAACGCGACCATGAACATGATGTACTCCGACTACTACAATACCGCGATGAAATTCGGCGTATGTACACCGGAATTTTTCGGAGAGCTTGCAAAAGAATTTCTGTTCGACAAGGACGGCCCCGAACCGAAAGAAAAGCTTGCAGCATACTACCGCGGCATCGTAGAGCGTTAGTAAAACCGTTAGTAAAAATGCACGTCAAGATAGTGCTGACGGCGTCGGAAAAGCGATGAACACAACGCGAAAGTGAGCGGGACGAAAAACCGGAAACCATTGGTATAAAAGGGAAATCCCGTAGCCGCAAGGGCTACGGGATTTGTTCTGTTTGGCGGAGATGGAGAGATTCGAACATTCTACAAAATTGATAAAAGCATTGCGGCGCAATGGATTGAGAAATACGTTAGTAAATGCGTTAGTAAAATTAACCGTTATAGAATTGAGCCATCTCGTTTTTGCTCATGTCGATGTCCATTTCAGAGACGTGAGTATATATTTTTTTCATGGTGTAATCGTTAGACCAACCACCAATGCGCATGGCGTGATTCTCCGGCATACGAATAGACGCGGCCAAGGAAGCGAAGCTGTGACGCAGCCCATGCACACCGACGGCGGGAAGATCATGCTCGGCACAGATGCGGTTAATCTGCACGCGGATAGCATTGGGGGAAGTAGACACGACGGTGCCGGTCTTATCCTCAATAGCGACAAGAGCATTGTATAACTGCTCCTGCATGATGGGCACGTCCCGGCGCGAGGCTCGGTTCTTGTTAGTCTCCTTATGCACAAGCTTGTTATCCTCATCGTACACAGCGGCTCCACGTACATGAATGATACGCTTTTGCAGGTCGACATTATCCCAAACCAGGCCGCTTATCTCTGACAGTCTCAGAGAGGACAGCGCCAACAGAGCGGGAATCTCGCACGACTGCCCTCGCACGGCGGAGACAAACACAGATATCTGTTCCGGCGTCAGCCAGGGTCTTTCATCACTGACGACCTGCGGGCAGGTTACATCGAGCCGTTCGCCGGTCTCGCCCTCAATCACCGTCTGTATGAAAGCCCAAGCACTGTGCAAAGTCTTTGAAGCGTATTCCTTTGCCGCCTTGTTTACGGCGGCCTGCGCAGTCGAGCGGGTGATAGAGCTGACACGCATAGACATCAGCTCCGGGAACCTGTTGCGCTGGATGATGCGGTATGTCCGTATCGTCGTGGGCGACAGGACATTGCTCTTCGCCTCTATGTATTTGTCAATAGCTGCCGACAGCGTGACACCGTTTGCTTTCTTCGCCTCAAGGAAACCGGCACGGATCGCGGTGGCCTTGGCGATGCAGAGCGCCGCCGTCGCTTCGGTGACGCTCTGCCCCTCTTCGCGCAGCTGAATGTTCCAGCTGCCGGACTTGAGCTGCCGGGGCTTGGGGACCTTGATAACATCCTTCTTCTTGCGCTCCCGGAGCTGCTTAGTGCCGCACCACTTGCAGTAGATGGAGTCATTATCAATGGAGCGGGAACAGCTTTTACACTTCAAATCAATCACCTCCTGCAAGTGTGGTAAAGCCACTATACACTTTCCTCTGTGCGTCTGTCAATTACAAAATAATAAAGTTATAAATATTCCGACAAGAATTGACAAAAAAGGATTGAATTATTTGCAGAATGGTATATCTATATATATAGATGACAACAATGTCATAAACAAGCGGGGAAACATGAACGGAGAGAGGAGGAGAAAAGTGTACAGGCCTACTTGCCCGTGGAGCTGCATGCTATGCTGCTGCCGCGGTTACTGTCCGGCGTATATCCGGTTCATCCGCAAGAAGCACCTGAAGAATCTACCACAATGACAGGAGGAGAACACTATGCTTCGAGAGATCATTGAAGCAAAGCTGGATCAAGCCACAGAGGAACAGCTGCGATACATAGTGCTCCTGCTGGACAACATGATCCCGAGCTAACAAAGCAGAAAAGAAACCACCCGATACCAATCATTCGGTATCGGGTGGTTTCTTTTCTGCAATACTTTTAGCGAGCGGACGCAGCTCTTCTATGAGCATGTCCCAAAACTCAGGCCGGGTATTTGCCATGAACTCTATGATGTCCTCCTCAAACTCGCTGCGCTGATTGCCGAGAAGCTGCCCCATGTACGCGGAGATAGCATCCTTACGGGAGCGGGGACGCAACATCTCGCCCTCGCCATGACGCAGCCATACCTCATCTACACCAAACTCCCGGCAGATGTCCGAGATAGTGCGGTCGCTGGGCATGCCCTCGACTACCATCTTGGAAACATACTGCTGAGTTACGTTTATGCGCTTAGCAAATGCGGTCTTTGAAAGCCCGGAAGCAGAGACAACTTTACCGAGTCGTTCATTTATTGTGCTCACAAACTCACCTCCTCATTGCAGATGGTAACACGCGCGATAGTCTTTGTCAAGAAAAAAGACAACCAAGTTGTGAGAAAAGTGTTGACATCACAAATGAGACGTGATAATATACAACCAAGATGTGAAATGATATCACGCAGTTAACCATTTAAGAAGCCCGTGGTATGAAAGAAACAGACCGGCGGCAAACCAAAACGCAGAGCGGTAAGGAACTGATTCGGTAATCTGTTTGAGCAGTGCCTGACTCCGAACATTAAGGATATTACAGTTTCGACTGCACGCATAGCCAAGCTGTTTTTCAACATCGTCATACTGATAAAACTCGGTACGGTCGAAATTGAAGTCCTCCACATAGTCTACGCCCGATGCGTTTCTTTTAGAGAAATAGACCCATGCGAAAAAGCCAACCAGAAAGGGAACCGCGAATAAAAGCTTCCTTGTTATGAGACCACAAAGGCCGACAGTAAGAAGCATAAATCCTCGGTAATCACTTGAAAGAGCTCCGCCGTCCTTAACTCGATCACGAAGGCTTGCGGTGCTTTCATAAAAGAAATTGGCACATACGGCAAGGGTGTAATTCTCGAAGGCACTGTCTTGTTTCAAAAGATCAGGCTGGCTGCGAAGATACTTGCAGACATCATGCGCTCCAGGCAGCGAAGCTAAAGGAACGGAGCGAAGAACATACCGAGGGGCTGCACGAGTATACAGGAAACCAAACCCAGCACCCAAAAGCAGATAGGGTATGACGGAAAAAAGATAATCTTTCATAGTAACCAACCTTTCAAATACTGTGTGTATGTTCTGGTAGGGTAGGACAGTGAAAGCCGGAGGCGCTGTAACGTTCATCCGACTTCCACTGCACAGGCTCCCGGTCAGCCGCAAGCGTTTCCGCTACGCACTTTTACGGTGCTGGCACTTCAGCAACGGTGCTGCTGCACAGCGCCGATGGGACGCGTCCCCATGCGGAAGCGCTACCTGTTACAGCAGGTGCTTAGGCCGACCCCGATCTTTCAGTGTGCGAGCTTCACGGGCTGAAATCCCCCGTGAACTGAGAGCGGTTTAGGGAGCAACAGGAACGGTGACATGAGGGAGCTGAACATGGCTTCCATATATATCACCTCCTTCCGCCCCGGGGCAATCCTATCCTATCACAACATACACACAGAGCACAAGAAAAACAATAGCATACGCCAGAGGAGGAACAAATATGAACGAACATAAGGCAATAGTTGGCACGGTGTCATGGGCGGACACGGGCGAGACCATGACATTCACGGATGCGAACGAGTATCTGGAGTGCATCAAAGAGAACATAGAGTACATGGGAATAATCGGGTTCAAGTTCAGGACACTGACGAGAGACCCGGCGGTGCGCAAAGCAGTAGACGACATTCTCTACGGCGAAGCGGGCGAGGAGAACCCGCACACGATCGAGTACTACGAAGGAGGTGACAACGCATGAGCGAAGCAGAACAGGCCAAGGCACAGGAGCTGGCCGATCTTTGCAAGGCAATCCCGGCAGGTGACCAGGACTACATCAAGGGGATCATGGTCGGCCTCACCAAGGCCGCACAGAAATATGAGCAGAAGGAGGAGCAGAAGCAGTGAGTGACCTGAGAGTGACGGAGGCGCAGTTCCAGCGGATGGGACTGCGCGATCTGGAGAAGTGTGCGGCGGAGGCGGAGCGCCTCATAACCAAGCGCACGGAAGAAATGTTCGAGCTGGCGGGACTCATAAGGCAGCTCGACAATGAAGCTTTCCAGAGGATCAGCGCCGCGGTCAAGGCGGAGCTTGCGAGAGGAGGCGTAGACGGTGCCGAGAGTAACGTACATACCGACGAAGAAGAAAGAGCCGGAGCCGCCGGTAGTTGACCCTGTCAAGGGGATGTTCCTTGAGCGGCAGAACGCGCTGGATCTCTCAACAAAGCAGATGGCCGTACTCTGCGGTTACGGCGAGACGCGGTTTCGTGAGATGCTCAAGACCACGCCCACATGGCAATGGAAAGTAGAGACCGTTATGAAACTGGCCAAGGGGCTGGGCATACCGCCCGGCAGGATATTCAAGGAATATGAGGGGAGCGGGATATATGGATAACCCTTTATCATGGCTGACCGTGACGGCGGCAGTCGCGTACCTTATCGGCTGCCTGTTCAGACAGGCGGCGTATGAAATCGAAGAGCGCCACGCGGCGAGTGAACGCGCGTGGAAGGAGGAGGGACTATGAGCACAGGGACAATATGCCTGCTGATCTCGGCGGGCATCATGATAATCGTGACGGTCTATCTTGACATCGTCGGCGAGCAGGTGGCGGAGATCAAGGAGATTGCGGAGGAGCAGGGCTGG